>JAAUYB010215489.1_pt1 | contig 31150 bp, 26 predicted proteins | sample 7278071 | NCBI WGS metagenome assembly JAAUYB01 (sample SAMN14350121, study PRJNA611818) | marine sediment metagenome | isolation source: surface marine sediment (1.8m) | place: French Polynesia: Moorea | collected 2018-08 | reverse complement strand
CGGGTACTTCGCGAGAGAATTTTGATAGGCGGCCGGGGCGACGGCTTGTATTTCGCCGGTTTTTGAGGGGCGGCCCGGGCACCGGGTACTTTGCGAGAGAATTTTGATAGGCGGCCGGGTCGACAGCAAATTTTCCGCCGGTTTTTGAAGGGCGGCCCGGACACCGGGTACTTTGCGAGAGAATTTTGATAGGCGGCCGAGGCGACGGCTGGTTTTCCGCCGGTTTTAAATGTGCGGACCGGGCCCCGGGTCTTTTACAAGAGAATTTTGACAGGCTCCGATTCGGCACTTTTCGATCACCCTGCCCGAACTTATTGAGATGTTGCCGTTTTTCGTTTTTCAACCGGGCCTGCCCGTGCTTCCGCGAAGCGTTACAGTGATGGGGGTTATGGAACCGCTTCTTCTGTGGTATAACCATCGACTTATTCAAGGAGGCGACCCCATGGCCAAGGAAATCGAATTCAAGTTTATCGTCGATCCCGAACGTGCGGAGGCGCTCGCTGCTCTGCCCCTGCTGAACCAATATGCCGCGGGTGAACCGAAACAGAAGCGGTTGATCAATACCTACTACGATACACCCGAATTAAGTCTACGTGATCAGAAGATGGGCTTGCGCATCCGCAAATCCGGCGATGACTGGATTCAAACCATCAAGGGCGAGGCGAACCGGGGCGACGGCCTTTCCATCCGCGAAGAAGTAGAGCATCCCCTGGCGGAAAACAAATTGAATATGTCCTTGTTGCGAGATACCGCCTTCGATCACATCGGCCGGGACGAGGATTTGGCCGCGCGCATGAAACCCGCTTTCACTACCGACTTCAAACGCCTGAAGTGGGATCTGCATCTACCCGACGGCGTTCAGATCGAGGCCGCCTTGGATCGCGGTGAGGTCATTGCGGACGGGCGCACCGAACCGATTTGCGAGCTGGAACTGGAGTTGATATCGGGCGATCTACCCGGTATGGAACGCTTCGCCGAGCAACTATTGACCGTCTTTCCCATGGAGCGCGGAACCAAAAGCAAAGCACAGCGGGGTTATGCTCTGGCCGTAAGTTAAAACTCGAACCGGCTCTTTCAATCCGAGTACCTGCAGCCCTTCTATGGCCCGGTTGTTAACAATCTGCGGCCGGCCACCGTACATAGATGGAGAACGATGGGAAATCTGTGACGGAACCTAGGAGTGCTTTCATGAACCCTGCCGTAAGCACGGACAGAGAAAACCTGATCGAGAATCTCGTCCGAAAGAAACTGGATCGATATTCACCGCAAGCCTTTCCGAGGCTGGAACAACTGGCCGGTTATGCCAACGTGGCCGTGGTTGACAACTACCTGACTTTTCACCCGGACACCTCGCGAGAACATGCCGAAACCCTTTTGCCGCCAACCGTGGAGAACCTCTGGCGTCTGGCGAAGGCGGTACACGAGGGGCGCCGGATATCGGTTCTGGATGTGTTCCAAGACCAGGAACAGTTGGATATGTGGGACGCCTTCGTATTGTGTACCCCGGAATACTGGAGCTTCTGTCTCAACGTTTTCGGTTTTTACCTGCATCGGAATTTCGATGCCAATTACCGGGACCGGCCCGGCTACGCCTTCAAGCCGCGCGAAGTCATCGCATCGCAAGACGAGGTCCTGGCTTATGAAAACGAAGAGATTGTCGAAGCCTTTCACACACTCTACGACGTCACCGGTACTCAGGCGCGGGAAATGTTCGACGAGGTCAAGAAGTGGCTGTGGCTCTGCGCTTCCTGCAGCCGGGACCGAGCGGCAGGGCTTGGGGCGCCGCAAGCTCGCGTGGATAATGACATGCTGATGTTGGATGAAATGTGGCATCTGTTCATCATCTACAGTGACCACTATTTCGACTTTTGCGACCGCTACTTCGGCTTCTACATCCACCACCACCCAACCACCATGGCGGAGAAGCAACGCTTCAACGAGCGCCTGTTCTCGGAGCGGCACAAACTGCTGCGCGAACTGGAAGAAGACGAACGCGGCTTCTACAGCTATGTCTACGATAAGTTGGGTCCGGAAACCCTTCTCAAGTGGACCACGGAAAGCGAATTGTTTGCCTGATGGAGGTTCTACGCGGTTGACGGTCGTCCTTATTTATTCAAGGTGGCAGGCGAACTCCCAAGTCATCCGCCTCTTCACGTCCAGCATGCTGCTGAGGTTCGTTAGGGTCGCATGAATCATGGCATTTGAAGTAGTGGCGGTTGCCCTGTTGTGTAATTCTGGAATGTGCTGATCCTTTTTCCAGTCATTTTCCGCTTATATCTCTGATGGGGGCTATTCTCCGTATCCTAGAGCTGTTGCTATACAATACCTGAAAAAGAGGTGAAACCTTCTTCACTACAATTAATCGGGTGATACATAGTTAAAATAGACTTTATTATTATAATAAAATGATTTTCGAATCGATTCTCAGCCGAAGTATGTTTAAATTATAGGAAGGAAATTATTTTATAACAATTTTAATAAAGGCAATTGACAATGAGTGAAAATAAATGCTAATATATAATTGCCTTCTCAAAAATAATAGTGGAGTAAATAATGAGATATATTGCTATTTGTTTAATGTTTTTACCTGTGTTGGCTTTTGACACGATTCCGCCTCTTCCGGATAAGCCCCATAATCCAGGTAGCGAACTTCCTGGTGAAGGTGGTGGCTCGTCATGTAGCATCGAGCTGACTTGTCGGGATCAAGTCAAGATAAGTTGCACTGGACCCGGCAGTTGTTTATATGAAGCCGACAGTTGCTCTCCTCGAATTAGGGGTTGGATCCGCTGTGATGATAATAAACCAAAGACCTGGTGTGGGTACTCTTCGTGCTAAAGCTAACTCAACTCACGATTGTTTCGTTATGTGTCTTTCTCAGCGCATGCGAACAAAAAAAGACAACCAAACCTAGGGCAGATCTTCTGCCCTACTCCTTCTTCAACCTCGATTTGCCGGAAAGTATATTCGTTGAAGGGCGCGGCTTGTGTGTGGATGACAACTATATCTACGTAGGCGAGCGAAGCAACAGCATCAATAAGTACACCCATGAAGGGAAACTTGGGCAGGTGTTCGGCGGGTCGGGACAAGGCCCCGGTGAATTTTCGAACCTGACCAATCTTGCGATCCGGGAAGACCTTGTTTTTGCGTTAGATAGATACCTCTTTATTAACGTGTTCGATAATCAGGGCGCTTTTGTGCAAAAAATTACACTCCAGGCCTCCTCTCCCGCAACTCGCATGGCCGTTGATGAATCAATGAATGTTTACCTATCGACCCCAGGTTTGTCTGAACCGATAGGGGTTTATGACCTAAACGGTAATTTCTTGCGCGGCTTCGGGACATGGTTAGGGGAACACACGGAACCGATACAGCGTTCCGAAGAAAATGCTCGCTTTCTTTCCTTCAACCGATCGGGAAACCTAGTTTCTCTTAGTGCCGGATCGGCAACCATCGAAATCTACAGTCCGGAAGGCAAACTTTTGCGTCAGCGAAAGCTTGCCTATGATCCAACCTTTATTGCATTCACTAAAAAGGTAGAAAATTTCTTTAGAGAAAACCCTAAAAGACTAAAGGATAGTACCTTTCAATTGGCTCATGATGCTACATTGATAAATGATAAATTATTGTTTCGCCATGTTGGCGATGATAAAACTTCGAACAATTTGTTTATCATCGATGTATCAGGCGACCAAATTGGCGAAGGAGTAAACTACAAGATCAAAGGGAGAGATGGGGGAAGCATCACCTGTCGCTTTATTGCCGCACACGGATCTACACTCTTTGTCTATGACTCTGCTCGGAATTTGATTTTGAAATACAAGCTCCCACCTGAGTTGATCGGAAGGGGAAGTTAATACGTCTGACTATCTACGACCTGTAAGATTACCGTCTACTCTTGACGCAGGAAACCGGACCGCCCCCGGCCGCCCGGTTCCTGTTTCCTGAGCGTTTGAAGACCTATATAACTTCAAATTCAAGTGTTGAGGTATTCCTCGTCCAACTCTGCAAAGAGATCGTCTTGATCGATGCCATGTCCCTCTGCGATTAAACGTTCGCTTAATCTTAACCTTTCAAGTAGCTGTTTTACCTGAGGCTCAGAAAGAGTTTTCAAATTCGATCGATTCTCCGGGTCTCCAACTCGTCATGCATTCAAGGCGCTGCCCTTCTGTGATGTTGCCATCGTAGCCTAAACTGATCACGGTGCTTCGGCCGTAATCGATTTGCGTTTACGATGGTTCATCAGCGGTAGAACACCTTATCCTTCACGAAACTCATTCCAACTCGATCCGTTTAAGGTTAGGATTGAACCGGGAGGAGGACGTCATGGGTAGCTTCCGCATTTGTAAAGGTGAAGTCTGGGGCGGCATCGCCGATGCCGATAAAGATCTGGAAACCGGCGCCATCAGCGCCAGTCTGTATGCCCGTTCGGCCGAGGGCGGCAAGGGCGGCGATATCTACTACCTGAGCGTTTGCTGCGGTGACCGGTTGACCCGTATTGCCGTCGCCGATGTGGTGGGCCACGGTAAAACCGTCAGCGACATGAGTGATTGGGTCTACCGCGAACTCCGCGATCATATGAACGACCAGCACGGCAACGCCATGGTTCAACGCCTGAACAACAAGGTAGAGGAACGCGGCTTGACCGCCATGACCACCATGGCCGTCGCCGGCCTGATCGTTAAAGACAGCAATCTCTACTTCACCTACGCCGGCCACCCGCCCATGCTTATTCGTCGCGGGGGCAGCGACCAGTGGGAGAAGGCAACTATTCCCCGGGTTCGCGCGACCAACCTGCCGCTGGGCGTGGTGCGCGATTCGCCCTACGAACAGCAGACCACGCGCCTGGCCGACGGTGATCAATTATTCATCTATACCGACGGCCTTTTGGAAGCGCCCTCCCCGGACGGCGAACTGTTCGGCGAACAACGCATGCGCACCGCCCTGACCGAACTTGCCGGTGAATCGCCCAAGAGGGTCAAGGAAGGGATGCTGGAAACCGTACAAGCGCATACCGGCGGCGCATTGGACCACGACGATATGACCATGTTGGTTGTACAATCCCATGTCGGCTGAGCTCATGACAGCTTCTTAACGATATAAAATAAGCTTGTGGAAATCTATTGACAACCCCCGGCTTTCGTTTGAGAATAAGGGTGATGAGCCGCATAATCATATTAGTTCAACGGAGATATGAACATTTTATTTCTTGCTTCAGCGAGAGGGCGGAATTGGGTGAGGCATTGAGCTTCGTCCTCCAGCTGAGCGCGGCAGCCTGCAAACAAGCTAAGGAAGGTGTGCTATGGCAAAGAAAACTGCTCAGTCCAATGCGGAAGGCGCCACGGAAATCAGCGGGAAAAGCCTGATCTCCGACGGTAATCTGGACCAGGTTCGCGATATTCTCTTTGGAGCCCAGCTGAAGGAATACGACAAGCGTTTTAACGACTTGGAAGAAATGATTACCACCGAGTTGGAACAGGCGCAGAAAGATTTCAAAAGTCGCCTGGAAATCCTGGAAGAATTCGTCAAGGGAGAACTGAGTTCCGTCAACAGCAAGATCAAGAAAGAACAAACCGAGCGTCAACAAGACACCGAACGACTGACGGAACGCCAGGACGATCATAAACGCGGTTCGCAAAATAAAATTTCTTCGTTGGAAGAAACCTTGGATGAAACGGCGCGCGACCTGCGCAAGATGATCTTGGACCAGGCCAAGAACTTGACCGATGCGGCGGAAAAGAATTACGAAACTCTGAAGAACTCGCTGGCATCCAAGGCGGCTCAATTACACAACAGCAAGACGGATCGGGCCGCCCTGGCCCAGATGTTCTCGGAGATCGCCGTTCGCTTGGGCGACGATCACGAGGAGGATGCCGGCTAAGGGGCCGCACACATGTCCCGAGACCAATCTCATTTCGAAGAACTGCGTACCCTGTTGCTGCGGCCGGAGCAGGAGCATCTGGAGGACCTGGAGGCCCGGTTGTTGGACCCGCAACGACTGGCCGACCATGTCAGCCGGGCCCTGCCCATTGCCGTGCGTCGGAGCCATGAAGACAATACCTTACTGGCGCGAGCACTCTCGCCGCTGATCGAAGAGGCCTTTAAAAAATCCATCCGCAAAAATCCCAAGCTGCTGGCCGATATCCTGTTTCCCGTCATCGGGCGCGCCGTGCGCAAGGCCGTCGGCGAAGCCTGGCAGCGGATGTTGCAACAGATCAACGAGGTCCTGGAGACACGGCTTTCACCGCGCAGTCTCAAATGGCGTTGGCAGGCCCGGCGCAGCGGTCGGCCCTATATCGAGGTGGTGCTGGCCAATACCCTTGTCTTTCGCGTAGAAGAGGTCTTTCTCATCCACCGTGAAACGGGTCTACTGCTCCACCACAAGGGCATCGGCGCCGAGCTTACCGAGACCGAGGTGGTGTCCTCCATGTTCACCGCTATCCAGGACTTCGTCAAGGATTCCTTTCGGGTAGACCAGGAAAGTATGCTTGCCTCCTTGCAACTGGACGACCTCACCGTGTGGGTGGAGCCCGGCCCATATGCCTACCTGGCCGCTGTCATCCGCGGGCATCCCCCGGAAGCCCTGCGCCAGGTTTTGCAGGTGAACCTGGAGGAAATTCATTTCGGCTTTGCCCGCGACCTGGAACATTTTTCCGGTGATACCGAGCCCTTTGAAGCCGCTCAGGATCAACTGGACAACTGCATGGTCAGTCAGCTTCAGCAGAAGGAAAATAAAAATACCCGGCTCACCGGCCTGGCCATCGCCATGTTGGTCGCCGCCCTTTTGGGGTGGATCAGCTGGACGCGCTACGTGGTCCATCGAGACCTGACCGTGATTCGCGAAACCCTGCAACAAGAGCAAGGTTACCGACTCACGCGGGCTCGGGCGGCGGCGGGCAACTACCATATCGAGGGTCTCAAGGACCCGTTGGCCGAACCCCTGGAATCCGTGTTGGCAGGAGCTTCCCTCAGCCGTCCCGTTACCGCGGATCTTCAGTCCTACCTGTCGCTGGAAGGTTCGTTCCTCCTTTCACGGGTGCGTCGCGCCGTGAATCCGCCCCCGGAGGTCGACTTGGATCTTCAGGACGGTGTCCTGGTTTTTCGCGGCAAGGCAGACGTCCCCTGGCGGCGCCAAACCGAAAAGCTTCTTCCACTACTGCCGGGCATTACCGCGTGGGACCTCTCGGGGCTCGAGGCGGCAGTGGATCCCATCGCCGAGAAGAACAAGCAATTCCAGGTCGAGGCGGCCGCATTGGAAAACTGGGTCATCTATTTCAATGTCAACGAGACCGAACTGAGCGATACGCTGAGCCCCAAAATCCAAGAAGCGGCGCCTCGGGTTCAGCGGCTCTTTGCCCTGGCCGATGAGTTGGACAAGGACATCGTCCTTGTTGTTGCCGGGTATTCAGACAGCATGGGCTCAGAGGAATATAACCTGAAAATCAGTTCTCAACGGGCGCGTTCCGTGGCAGACTTTTTGGTTGCGGAAGGTATCGATCCGGGGCGTATGCTTACGGAGGGACGAGGCTCGTCCGGCGCGACGGCCGACTTGAATCCGGAACGCATGAGACGAGTCCAGCTTACGGTACAAATCCAAACCAAACCATGAGGCAATCCATGATCAAGAAGAAAATTTGTTTGTTGGGCAGTTTTTCGGTAGGAAAGACCAGTCTGATCAAGCAATTCGTCCACGGAATCTTTTCGGAGAAATACCTCACCACCGTCGGCGTCAAGATCGACCGCAAGCAGGTGGAAACGGCCGTGGGCAGCGCACTGCTCTTGATTTGGGACCTTAACGGCGCCGACCGTTTCCAGACCATTCGCTCCTCTTACCTGGCCGGTTCATCGGGCTTTCTTTTAGTGGTGGACGGCACACGACCCGCTACGCTCGAGGTTGCCGTTGACATTGCCGAAAACCTGGACCGGACCATGGGCCCGCTTCCCCGAATCCTCCTGCTCAACAAGTGGGACCTTCGCGATGAATGGAGTATGCCGGAAGAGCAAATTTCCAAGCTGCGGGATATGGGCTGGCAAGTCCTCAAAACCAGCGCCAAAACGGGCGAGCAGGTAGAGGAGGCGTTTCGCGCACTCACCGAAGCCATGTTGCGAAAGGAGGGGCCTGAAAGATGAAACCCTCGAAAGAAGTTCAGCGGTATTTCAGCCTGTTCGACACCCTGGTGATGCACGTCTCGCCTGACTTGCAAACCTTCAACGCCAATCCGTCACACGCTCCCCTATGGTTCACCGAGCGCGAGTGGGAAGGCTTTGAGATCAATCGCGAGGTTCTCACCGAGGCGTATCCCTTCCTGGAATGTTTCTGGCCCGAGGCCGATTTCTTCTGGGGGCAGACCGACAAACAACTGCTGCGTTCGGGCATTTGGGAAGAACCGCTGGAAAACGGCAGCGTACCTCTTGAAGCGATTGCCATGAATTTAGAAGGTGCGCCGCTGATGTTTATCGGTCCCCTGATGTTCGACTACGAGGCCAAAGCCAAGATGTTACAGCAGGCACGGGACCTGTTGTTGGCCCACGAAACCCTGGAACGCAAGGAAGCGGAACTAAGACGGAAAAGACAGCAGCAAAAAGACCTTCTGCTTGCCATCCCGGACACCTACCTGGTGGTCGATCACGAGGGGAAGATCATCGAGCACAATACCGACTTGCTGCCCCCGGCAAGCGGGATCGGTTATCCGCTGGGCTCGTTCTTCAGCGAGGACAATCTGGACGAGGTCGAGGTCAACCTGAGCCTGGCCAGAGACTCCAAACAAAACCGGGAATTGGAGTTGACTCAACGATCCGGCGGTTCGGAGCGCAGCTTGGAACTGCGCCTGGTGCATTTGGACAGCGGTCATATTCTGTGTATCATCCGCGATGTCACCCAACAGCGGCAGATTGCTCAAATGAAAGACAGCTTCCTGGCCATGGCCGGCCACGAGTTGCGCTCGCCGTTGACGGGGATTTCCGGCTGTCTGACCTATGTCTTGGAAGAAGTGAAAGACCTGCCTACCGAGGTGAATCAATGGTTGAGCATGGCCCTGGAGTCCAGCGATCGCCTGTTACGCATGGTAGCCAAGTTGCTGCATGTGCAAAAGATCGAGAGCGGGCACCAGATCTTTAACAAGATGCACATGGAAGTGGGCAGCTTCATGAATGCATTGGAGCTGTCCTTTAAAGGACTTACGGTCAGCACGGGCATCCCGGTCAAGATTCTGGAGCGAGGAAGCGGCCTGCATATCTGGGCCGATTCGGACGCTTTGCGCCAGGTACTGGAAAACCTGGTGTCCAACGCGGTCAAGCACTCGCCGGAGGACAAAGCGGTAGAGATAAGCGCCTGCCTGGAAGACAACCGGGTAAGATTTTCGGTAACCGACTTCGGCTCGGGTATCCCCCAACGTTTCCGGGAGACCATCTTCCAAAAATTCACCCAGGTCCCGGGTGACCGCGCGGGCAAGAAGGGAACGGGCTTGGGCTTGAGCATCGCCAAGGCCATCGTAGAAGAGCACAAGGGCAGCATCGGCGTCGATTCCGAGGAAGGCAAATACACCACCTTCTACGTCCAATTCCCCCTCTTCCAAGCACCCGGTCGATAAGTTCAACCGATCCTTGCGTACTTCTATGTCTTCCTCGTCCGGTAGGGCGGAAAGCGAATGCCAAAAAAGAGTTTTCTGCCTCTAAAGCGAGATGATTTCCAATATGATGATGCCAAACCCGAGCGGGCATCGTATGTTGTTCAGGTATGGATTATTTTGAAAAGGATACCCCATGACGGTTCTGATCATCACGCATAGCAACGACCACGAGTGCACCCCGCTGGTTGTTGACGCCGTCTCGCGCAAGGGCGGCAATGCAGTCTGTTTGAACACCGACCGCTTCCCCACTGAAGAGCGCCTGGTCCTGGGTTTGGGCAAGGGGCTGGACGGCCAACGCCTGATTACGGCAGACGGCGAGGTAGACCTGGATAACTTGACTTCCGTTTATATTCGCCGCTTTCGAACCGGGGACGGGTTGCCCGGGAATATGGACCCTCAATTAAGAGCGCCCTCGGTCGATGAAGCCAGGCGGACATTGTTCGGCTTGCTTTTTTCTACCAACGCCTTCGTATTGGACCCCTACACCAATGTGCAACACGCCGAAAACAAGATGCTGCAACTGGAACTGGCGCGTTCGGTGGGTCTGGAGTGTCCCGATACCCTGATTACCAACAACGCCGACGATGTGCGCACCTTCGTCGCTGCCGCCGGCGGCAGCGTGATCACCAAGATGCAGTCCAGCTTCCAGGTTTTCCGGGAAGGCGTGGAGCACGTCATGTTCACCAACACCCTGGACGCGGAGAACCTGGACGACCTGGCCGGTTTGGAGCTGTGCCCCATGATGTTCCAATCCAAAGTCCCCAAACAGTTGGAATTGCGGGTGACCGTGGTGGGGACTCAGGTTTACGCGGCGTCCATCGACAGTCAATCCTCGGAAAAAGCAACCGATGACTGGCGGAAGAGCGGTGTTGAATTTTGCAGCTTATGGAAGCCCTACGAACTTCCCGATGACGTGCAAACCAAGATCCTGGCTTTGATGGATCGCATCCAGTTGAACTACGGCGCCATGGACATCATCCTCACGCCCGACGGACGTCACGTTTTCATCGAGGTGAATCCGGTAGGGGAGTGGTTCTGGCTGGATCGTTACGCCGGTTTTCAGATCGCCGACGGCCTCGCCGATCTGTTGTTGGGCAATGTGCCGCGTCGACAGACGGCGATTCGCGGGGAGGTATAAGGTGACTGTTTTGATCGTAACCCATAGTCAGGAGAATCCCTGCGTGCAAAAGGTGCAGGATGTGATCGCCGAGGAAGGCGGTCAAAGCTTTCGGTTCAATACGGATCGTTATCCCGGCCGAGATATTCTTTCCCTTGGTTTCGGAAAGGGTGTCCCTAAACGCAGGTTGGTGAGCACCGAAGGCGAACTGGACCTGGATACAGTCAGCGCGATCTGGTATCGCCGTATGCGTATCGGCAAGAATCTACCCAAGGGCATGGACCCGCAACTGGCGGCGCCGTCCAACGAGGAATCACGGCGCACCTTCCGGGGGATGATGGCGACCAGCGCGCCCTTTGTGCTGGACCCGCTGCAGAACATTCGCTATGCCGAGAACAAGCAACTGCACGCCCTTGTAGCCCGCAAGGCCGGCCTTGAGGTGCCCGACAGCCTGTTCACCAACGACCCCGGGGCGGTGAGACGTTTTGCCGATGCCCATCCCGACGGTATCATCACCAAGATGCAATCCAGTTTCGCGATCTATCGAGACGACGAGGAGCAGGTTGTCTTCACCAATAAGATGACTGAGGCGGACCTGTCCGAATTAGACGGGCTGAACCTGTGCCCCATGATCTTTCAGGAGATGGTGCCCAAGAAGTTGGAACTACGGGTGACGGTGGTCGGCAACGAGATCTTCTGTGCCGGTATCGACAGTACGACCATGGAACGGGCCGAAAGCGACTGGCGCAAGGAAGGTCACGCCTTCGCCGAGCATTGGAAACCCTACGAACTGCCGGAAGCGGTAAAGGCCGGTTTGTTGAAGACCATGGATTTTCTTCAGTTGAACTATGGCGCGATCGACATCATCCTAACCCCGGACGACCGCTACGTGTTTCTGGAAGTGAACCCCTGCGGCGAATTCTATTGGCTGGAAATGTATGCCGATCTGCCCATTTCCAAGGCCATTGCAAGGCTGTTGACGGGCAAGATACCGCGGCGCTTCACCGGCGGTCACGTGACGGTTCCGGCCTCTGCGCGATGACGTCTTATCTTTCTACAAATTCTGCAATAGCTGATCATGGTTAAATTGTTGACAGGGGTAATTAGGTTGCTAAAATGAAGCCGTCACAAATTGTGAATTGGAATGAATCACTAACAAGGAGTATAGAAAATGAAAAAGCTCTCGCTTAATGAGCTGAAGGTTAAAAGCTTCACTACATCGATGGACGAGAAAACGGTTGGCGGCGGCAGCGGTCCCGTATGCAGTTGGGGTGGTTGTAATACCTATGGGGGGTGTGTCACCGATTTCAATGCATGTGATACGGGTGCCCCCGAAATTTGCAGCAACTTCAACTGCACTCAGGGTCTTTACTGCACCGATAACTGCACCTTCATTTGCTAACCCGCTTGCTTTTATTAACGAACACGGGCCTCGCGAGTTGAATCGCGAGGCCTTTTTCATGACCTCATAGCTCCCTTAAGTCGCGCCTTGCTTTTTTGATTGCCCTTTGTGCCCGAGATCCCGAAAATAACCCTTGGATCGAACTCGAGCGAGGTTAAGCATGTCTTCGAACATTGCCGCTGTCATTCTCGCGGCCGGCAGAGGTACGCGGATGGGTTCCGCCAAACCAAAGGTGCTGCACGAAATCGGCGGTGTGACCATGCTGGAACGCATTACGGGCGCCTGTGGGGCTGCCGGAGCCGGCAGGGTGATTGTGGTAGTCGGTAACAATGAAGACCAAATCCGCCGCGTGACGGGTGATCGGGTTGAATATGCCCGCCAGGAGCAACCCCTGGGCTCCGGCGACGCCCTGAAATCGGCTTTGCCTCAGTTGGCAGGATTTCGGGGCGATCTCCTGGTGTTGATCGGTGATGCGCCGCTGATCACCCCGCAAATCTTGAGCGCTCTTATCGACAAACGCCGCCGGGAGAAGCTGGGGTGCGTCATCTTGACCGCGGTCTTCGATCCCATTCCGCCTTACGGGCGCGTAATCCGCGATGACCGGGGCCGGGTGACCGAGATCATCGAGGAAATCGATTGTACCGAGACGCAACGGCTTATCTCCGAAGTACATACCAGTCAGTATTGTCTGGATGCCGAGCGGGTCCTTCCCCTGGTGGCGGAGATACCGCAAAACGAAAAAAAAGGGGAGTACTTCCTGCCGCATATCGTCGGCCTGTGTCACCGAAGGGGGTTCGGCGCCGGAACGCTTTCCGCGCCCGACCCTGACATCACCATGGGCGTCAACACGCCGGAAGAGCTGGAAAAAGTACGCGCCTGGTTGGCCGCGCAAGACCGATGAAACCTGAGATCAACAGGCCGCCGGAAAATGGGTCTCCTTGCGGATTTCTTCCATGAACTTGGGCAAGACCTCGTTATAACAGGTCGGACAAGCACCGTGGGTCAGACGGCCGGTGATTTTTTCCAGTTTCTGCCAGATGGACGGTCCGGTGCGAACTCGTCGGCAGTACATGCAGATGGTAGACAGGTCGTGGTCTTTTTGGTGTTCTTTGGGAGTCATAAGGCAAATCCCTCCGTTTTGGGATCGAGAAACACGGTAATCCATTAGATTGATAAATGGTACCCAACGCAACAGCCTTACTTCTATTTACAGTGTTTGAGGCAGTTTGGTTACATGGAATAACCTCGTGTGCGATACTTTTTACACGTCAGCCGGCCCGTTGCCAGCGGGCCCTTTCGGTTAAAAGGTATGCTCGTAAAGGATTTGAGGCCAATGTGCGGCATTCGGGGAATTTCGGGGTATGCAAAGGCGGATTACAATATTTTTACCTGTGCCGGGAATGCCGACCGGCAGCGATTGAGTTACCGGTCGAATTGTCGGGTCGCCGGGGCGGCTGATGCCTGCCTTTTGTTTCTGTTTTTCGCGCGAGGATTGGCTCGCTGCCGGATATTCACATGACAACCCGCACATCCTCGACTTCAACGGCCCCCCGATCTTTTGGGGTCTTTTGCATCTTCCTGGACTCGGGAGGCTTTTAACGGTAGAATAGGGGACCTGCTTGGGATTATGCTTCCCCTGAAGTAGAATGACTGACGTTTTTATATTTGAACCTGCTCAAAATCGCCATGCTGCTGTCGGGTTCTCTAAGAGCCCGGATACTTCCCTTTCTATAATTGAGGCGCATCGATGCAGAATATCCAGGGTTACCAGCTTACTGAGACTATAGCCAGGAGTGACAATACCACTGTCTACCGAGGTAATCGCAAGACAGACGGGTTGCCCGTGGTCGTAAAAACCTTCAGTATGTCCTATCCTCCGCGAAAGGATCTGGCTCGCTTGAAGTTGGAATACGATCTGGTGAAAAGCCTGGACCATCACGGCATTGCCGGGGCGGTGGATCTGGTCAAAGTCGACAAGAAGTTGGCTTTCGTAATGGAAGATTTCGGGGCGGTCTCCCTGGGAGAGTGGGCTCGGGCCCAAAGGCCCGGGATCGCGCGATGCCTGGAAATTGCCGTGCAGCTCTGCGATATCCTGAACGCCGTTCATCTCAGCGACATCATCCACAAGGACATCAAACCCTCCAATATCGTCATCAATCCCAACAACGGTAAACTGGGCATTATCGACTTTTCCATTGCTTCCCGGCTCAGTCGCGAGAAGCAGGGCATGGTGGGCATCAACTATCTGGAAGGTTCGCTTCCCTATATTTCACCCGAGCAAACCGGCCGCATGAACCGGCATATCGACTACCGATCCGACTTGTATTCCCTGGGCGTTTCGCTTTACGAGTTGATAACCGGGCGGTTGCCCTTCATCGAAAAGGAAGCGCTGTCCATGGTCCATTGCCATTTGGCCGAGACGCCGCCGTCCGCCCATGAGGTCAAGGACGACGTCCCCGAAATGGTGTCGGCGGTTCTCAACAAGTTGATGGCGAAGACCGTGGAGCGCCGCTACCAAAGCGCCGTCGGGTTACGCGCCGACTTGGAAGAATGTTTGGCCCGCTTGCGCAGGGAATCGCGCATCGATTTTTTCGAAACGGCCCGTTTCGATATGCCCTTGAAGTTACAGGTCTCGCAGCGGCTCTATGGACGCGAGAGCGAGATCGCCAAGTTGATGCACGCCTTCCAGCAGGTGGCCGACGGCAGCACCGAGATGATGTTGGTGGCCGGTTACTCCGGGGTCGGCAAGTCCGCCCTGATCGGCGAAGTCCATCGTCCTATGGTAGAACGGCGCGGTTTCTTCCTGACCAGCAAGTTCGACCAGTACCGGCGGAATATTCCTTTCCAGGCCATCAGCGAGGCGTTTCAAGGATTGATCCGGCATATCCTCTCCGAACCGCGGGAGCAGATCGAACGTTGGAAGGAAGATATGCTGGCCGCCCTGGAAAACCGCGGCCGGGTATTGACTGACCTGATCCCCGAGCTGGAACTGATCCTGGGCCCGCAACCCGCCGTCACCGTATTGGAAGGCGAAGAGTCCAAGCGTCGACTGATCGACGTCTTCCAAAGTTTCCTCGGTGTTTTTACGGCCAGGGGTTATCCGCTGATTTTCTTCCTGGATGATTTGCAATGGGCCGATCAGGCTTCCCTGGATTTGCTGCAAAGTCGCATGACGGTCGATGAGGGCGAGAGCCTGCTGGTTTTGGGCGCCTACCGCGATAACGAGGTCGACCCGTCTCACCCCTTGATGCTTACCCTGGACAAGATTGCCAAAAAGAAGACTTTCGAGACCATCGAACTGGCGCCGTTGGACCTGGCCAATACCAACCAACTGGTGGCCGATACGCTCTACCACGAGCCCCCCAAAACCAGGAACCTGGCAACCCTGCTGCACGCGAAAACCGGCGGCAACCCCTTCTTCCTGGGCCAGTTTCTCAACACCCTCTACGCCGAGAAGCTGGTGTATTTCGACCCCAAGCTCAAGCAGTGGACCTGGTCCATGGACGATATCGCGTCCATGGAAGCCTCCTCCAACGTGGTCGAATTGATGACCGCCCGTATCAACAAATTAACGGAAGAGACGCGGGAATTATTACGTCTGGCCAGTTGCCTGGGCAACACTTTCGACCTGAAGACCCTGGCCGTGATCAGTGACCGCGAACCGCGTGCGGCTGCCGACGGTCTCTGGGACGCCGTGGTAGAAGGTTTGGTGGTGCCCCAAAGCGATGACTATCGCTTCTATCGCAACACCGGCAAGGACGCCTACCTGCCCGATCCCGGCAAGGTCGTCTACAAATTCCTGCACGATCGCATTCACGAAGCGGCCTATTCGCTGATGTCGGAAGACGACGCCAGGGAGATCCACCTGCGGATCGGGCGCCTGCTGCTGGAAAATGTTTCGGGGGAAGAGCGCGACGAACACATCTTCGATCTGGTCAACCACTTCAATATGGGCGCCGCCCTGATTACCGACCGGGAAGAAGCGGACCTGGTGGCCGCGCTGAACCTGAAAGCCGGCAAGAAGGCGCGTAGTTCCACGGCCCACCTGGCCGCGTTGAACTATCTCCGCCAGGGCACGGAATTGCTGGGCGAAACCGAGGCGGCATGGAAACGTCAATACAGAACCATGTTCGAGTTGTCGCGCAACCGCACCGAATGCGAGTACCTGTGCGAACATATGGACAAGGCCGAGGAGGTCTTCGCCGACACCCTGGCTCATGCGGCGAACCGGCAGGACAAGGCCGATATCTACGAGTTGATGATGGGCGCCTACATGAAGTTCGGGCGCTTTACCGAGGGCGTGAAGTTCGGGAAGGCCTGCCTGGAATTGTTCGGTATCGGCCTGCCCGCCATCGATGACCCGGACGGTATTCAGCGCGAGTTGGAGCAGGAGTACAAGAACATCGAGGTGCTGATCGAAGGCCGTGATATCGAGGGCATTTCCGATGAACCGGATGCCGAGGACAGCGATCTTTCCATTGTCATGAGCATGTTGCACCAAACCTGGAACAATTCCTACTTTGCCGAGGGCCTCTACGACTTGGGCACCCTGGCCGCGTTAAAGATTGCGACCATCTCCTTGCAAAGCGGCATGACCAACTATTCCTCGTTCGGATTTGTGACCTACGGTCTCAACCTTTGCGGTAAGGGACAGTACAAAGCCGGCGATGATTTCGGCCGCGTGGGCATCCGCCTGCAGGAACGCTTCGACAACATCTATCTTGTGGCCAAGATCAACAACCTGTTTGCTCACTTCATCAGTCACTACCGCCGCCATTTCCGCAACAATATCGGCCACTACGAGAAATCCTACCGGGCCTGTCTGCAAACCGGGGATCTGTGGTACGGCGTCTGGGCGGTCAACTACATCCCCCACATTCGCTTCATGATGGGCGATCCGCTCGACGAGGTCTATGCCGAGGGTCTGAAGTACACGCCTTACGCCAGGGGCAGCGGCGTAGATATGATGTGGGAACTGCTGAACCTGGACCAACACATCATTCTCAACCTTCAGGGTAAGTTGGACAACCCGAATCGCCTGTCTTTTGACGACGATACCTTCAACGAGGAAAAGGTAATCGAACTGCTGAAGGGCGTACCCTTCGACTTCGGCCTGTTCTGGGTGCATTGCTACAAGTCGTTCGTATATTTCCTCTACGGGGCCTACAAGGAAGCGCTTGAGTTGAGCATGAGCGCCGACAAAAACAAGAACACGGCGCCCGGTCTCATGTTGAGCGTTGACCAGCATTTCTACAACAGCCTGATCATCGCCGCCAACTGGCCCGATTTCAACGAGGAAGAGCGCAAGACCTACGGTGACAAACTGGCCGAAAACCTGGAACTCATGAAGGTTTGGAGCGAGTCGGGCCCGGACAATTACCTGCATAAGTACCAGGTGATGCTGGCCGAACAGGCGCGGCTCGAGGGTCGTTATGACGACGCTCTGGATAACTACGACGCCGCTATCGACAGCGCCCGGGAATTCGGTTTCATGCAAAACGAGGCCGTTATCAATGAATTGGCGGCGCGCTGCTTCCTGGAACGCGGCCGTCGCCGGGCGGCGCGCGGTTATATTTCCGAGGCCCATTACCTGTACTCTCGCTGGGGCGCCAGGGTCAAGGTACAGGACATGGAGGCGAAGTACGGCGACCTGATCATTCAGGGCTCACATATGAAGCATCTCTCCGATACCACGGTGACCGGCGTGACCTCCATTTCGGACCGCTTGGACCTGGACGTGGTGATGCAGGCCTTTCAGACCATTTCCTCCCAGATCGTTCTGGGATCGCTTTTGAAAGAAGTCATGCGGTTGGTGATCCTGAATGCCGGGGCCACGCGCGGGGCCTTGATGTTGGAAGATCAGGGCGAGTGGTTCGTGAAGGCTCGCGGCACCAAGGACGATATCGAATTTATCGAAGACAGCAGCGCACCTCTGGAAGGCGCCGTCGATCTGTCTCTGAGCATTGTTCACTTTGTAGCCAAAACACGTGAAGACGTAGTTTTGAGCAACGCCTTGGAAGAGCCGCTGTTTCGTTCGGACACCTACATCGCCCGCGTCAACCCCAAATCGGTGTTGTGTACGCCCATCAGCCACCAGGGCAAACTGAGCGCGATCTTGTACCTGGAAAACAATGTCAATGTGGGCGCTTTCACCGAGCACCGGGTGAACCTGATGCAACTGCTGTGCGGCCAGGCGGCGCCGTCGCTTGAAAATGCGCGTCTGTATGCGTCCTTGGAAGAATACAGCCAGACATTGGAACAGAAGGTCGATGAGCGTACCCGCGAGTTGAGTGTCAAGAACCGGCATATCGTCAGTTCCATTCAATACGCGCAACGCATCCAAACCGCCATTTTGCCGGAGTTGGCCAGCATCAAAGACGTATTCAAGGAGTGCTTCGTACTGTTCCGGCCCAAGGACATCGTTTCGGGTGACTTCTTCTGGTTTTCCCAACGCAAGGATGCTACGTTTGTAACGGCCGTCGATTGTACGGGACACGGCGTTCCCGGCGCTTTTATGTCCCTGATCGGCAATACGCTGTTGAACCGGATCATCAACGAAAACAATGTCTACGAACCGTCCGTCATCCTGCGTGACTTACACGAGGGGGTTCGCGCGGCTTTGCGCCAGGAGATGGGTTCAGGGACGACCGACGGTATGGATATGTCCCTGTGCCGCATCGAGGCCGGTAAGCGCCGCATCACCTTTGCGGGTGCTCGGTGCCCCCTATACCTCTTTCGCTGCAATCAAAACGAGGACTTGGAGATCATCAAGGGCGACCGCAAATCGATCGGCGGACGCCAGAAGGAAGAGCGGCGGCAGTTCACCGACCACGTCCTCGACTACAAGGCGGGTGACTGTATCTACCTGAGCACGGACGGATTCACGGATCAACCCGGACCCGCCGGCGAAAAATACGGTCCGAAGCGGTTCCGTAACTTCCTGGCGAGCATCGCCGGGCAAGACATCGCCGATCAGGAAAAGGCCCTCATCAAAGAATGGACGCATCACCTGGGCTACGGGGCGCAACGGGACGACGTGACCGTGATCGGCGTCCGTTTGTCCTAAGCGGTTCGAACCGACCGGAGGTCAGGCGCCGGCGGCCAGTTTCAGCACCTGCCCGTAGCCGTCCGCGATATGCGCCTGTTCCAGGGCTCCGTTTTCGCGCAGCATACGGTGCATCGCGGCCAGGCGATAATGGGGCACGGTGGGCAGCAGGTGGTGTTCCAGGTGGTAGTTGACATGATGTGGCGCCACGGTGAAGCGGGACAACCAACCGGCCCGGGTGGTGCGCGTGTTGCGTAGCGGGTTGGGGTCCATATCGGTACAGGCGTGCTCCGCAATGGCGCGAATACGCAGGAACAGGCTGTAGGTGGTCATATAAGCCGCTACCCACAGGAGATACAACAGGGGCTCACCGGCCAGGGCGAGGATGCCGAACAGGACGGCATTGGTCAAAACGACCGGGAACAGGTTTTTGGCGCCCAGGGCAAGCACGTCCCAAAAGCTGCGATTGGTCTGGTCGATGCGTTTGGCGCCGTGCGACGCGGTATAGGTGATCAGGCCGAAGTCCATGGCCAACTGCGCGACGATGCGCTTGACGGCGGTCACCCCGATCAGGTCGCGGGCAAGCTTGCGCATCATGGACAGACGACTGACGGGAAACGGCGTCACCAGGCCCAGGTCGACATCTTTTTCGGTATTGGTAAAAGCGTGGTGGGTTTGGTGATGCTTCCGGTATTCCGCGAGCTTGTTCCAGGTAGGCGCGGCACAGAACCAGTGGCCGAAGAAGTCGTTCAAGCCGGGCGTGCGAAACAGGGAACGATGCCCGGACTCATGCATCAAGATGGCCAGCGCCAGATGTTGCCCGCCCAAGATGATCAACGCGAACACGATGGTCAAGGGGTTGGGGAAGACCGCTGCCAGAACGAAGGCGAAGGCTATCAGGCCCCAGGTGGTCAACAGCGATTGAAAACCCTCGTGGTTGGTAGGTGTCAATAATTGCTTGATCTGTTCGCGGGTCAGGACATCGGTGACCTTGACCGGTTTTGGCATCTGAACGCCCCTTCATCTTTCTTTTTTCAAGATAACCCCTGAAACCGAAATACGCAAGACGTGTTTGTCGTGCACAGTATTCAAACCCGGATGATGTCCCATGCAAGCCCCAGGTCGGCTTTTCATCTATAATAGTCACACCATCTCCAGGGGACGGGCCATGACTGCTTCAGGAACCATAACCATCGAGGCCGATCACGACCTCGATGCTCTGCTCAAAAAACTTCAAATTTTTGAGGCGCATCCCGAGCGCTCGAACTGGGACATCCTGGTCTTGAGCGAACGGGAAGAATTTCCCGCCGTCAGTGCGGTGGTCTCCGAACATTTCCCGGGAATGAATGCATTGGATATCGGTAGTTTTGCCGATCCCGCAATTGCGTCAATGGTTCTGGCGGCGTCTCAGGGCGATCGCATCGCTTTCATTCCGGCCGAACTGGAACCCTGTGTTCCACCCTTTGCCGACGTCGACGAAGACCGGCTAATACCGTTGGTAGCCGATGTTCCCTATCCCGAGTGGAATTTCGAGGAGCACCAGTGGATATGTCGGGGTTGGTTGGTTCATCGCCGGACGATCGCCCGGCCGGTGGAGCGGGGACATCTTTTTGGTTGGGATCTGCTTTCCATTGCCCATGCGAACGAGGACCGGTCTCTTCAATGGCTGTCGGCGTCGCCTTCCCATCCGCCGCTTCCCGAACCGGCAAAGGGGACACCGGTCCTCACCGGCGCATCTCGAATCATGGCCCTGATTACCCATTTCGGCTGTGAGGATACCCTGGCTCAAGCAATTGACTCTATGGTGAACCAGTCAAGGCCGCCGGATGCTATTGTGGTGATCGATGACGCCTCGGAAAATCCTCCTACCGCAATCGTCGCCGGCTTCCCCGGGGTGACCCTGGCGCGAAGCCTGGAAAACGTGGGTCTCTTCCGGCTCATCAATCAGGCCGTTGCGGATACGGATTATGACGGTTACATGATCCAGGACGCTGATGACTGGTCGGCAAATGATCGGCTTGCCCTGCTGCTGACGGAGGCCGAACGTAGCGGGGCTGAAACGGTGGGCACCCAACAGTTACAAATCGTGGATCCCGTGGACTTGACCGAGGCGCAAATCGAACGGATGCCGCATGGTCTGATTTTACCGGTCAATTTCCCGCTGGATCCCAATCATGCCCTGGCTCATAACCCCTGCCATTGCCAGTCTGCTTTCCTCCTGAGCCGGGCCCTCTGGAGCCGGTTAGGCGGTTACTCCACGGCTTGGCGTTTCGGCATGGATACGGAGCTACAATGGCGTGCCGCCCATACGGCCCGCATGGTGAACATCCCGAACTATTCCTATTACCGGCGCCTTCGTCCCGGCTCGCTTACTACCGACCCTCAAACCGGCCTGGGTTCACCCGCCCGGCAGGAAATGCGCCGCACTCTCGAAGAGAGGTATGCCGCCAACCGCAACGCATCCAAACCGGATTTAACGCCCCTGGCCACGGCGCCGCCTATCGAACTGGTGCATGTCACGGGTCCTCGGGTGCTTCGCTCTCATTCCTGAATTTTTCCGCCAGTCGCTCCAGAAAAGGCCGCCAATACCGGTTTTGAACCGTTGTCAGATCGTGGTCCCGTAAAACGAATTCCCGACCCCGGCGACCCATGGCCGCGCGATCTGCACTAAAAATACGTTTCATGCATTCGTAGAGATGGTCCGGGTCCGGATCGGCCACATAAGCGCCCTGGTTGGTGAAGCGCTTCCCCCTCAACTTCAACTGGTACCCGGTGACGCCGTCTTCCACCAGGTCGCGCATGGCGGTGAAGTCGGTTGCGATCACGGGGACCTCGCAGGCCATGGCCTCGATGATCGGCACCCCGAAACCCTCGTTTTCGGAGGGAAGCAGTTTCGCATCAAACGCGCTGTAGACACGGGCCATGACATCCCAATCCGCCAGCATCATCATCTGGTAATCGTCCATGGTATACAGAGCGTCCGCAATACCCAGGTAGCGGGCGTAGCCGTCTATGTCGAAGCCGCCCTCGCGCTCGAAATGGGTGTGGATGTAGAGCCCCGATTTCGGATGTTTATCATGGAACCTTTTAAAGGCGTCCAAGACGTGTTGAAAACCCTTGCGCGGAGGATTGGTGCCGTTGGCGGCGACCATGCCGAAGAGAAATATGTCCTCGGGGATTTCCAAAAACCGCCTGCATTCAGCTTTGTCCCGTTTGTAGAAGATGCCGGCATCGACGGTATGGGGAATATACGTATTGTCAATGCCCAGACGGTCCAATTCGCGATGGCCGTAAGGTGCGAAGGTGATCGCATGATAAGCCTCGTGCAGCCTTGCCAACACCCTGGCAGGAGCCGGTTCGTGATCGATCGGGGTGATGGGTACCCAACGAAGGCCCAGCTTGGCAAATCGCTTGACCGCATCCAACTGCAAGGTCCAAATGTCGGTGAAAGTAAAGGCGGCATGGGGCTGGAAATGCCAGGCGTGCAACATCAGCGCGTCTTCGCCCATTTTGTCGGCTAGGGCAGGGTAGTAGCGTACACCCTCGTGTTCCAGGATGCCGCCGGTCAGACCGGTGTAACACACCACGGCTGCCTGATGTCCCAATGCGGCCGTCATCTGCAGAATTTGCTTCATCTGCTGACCGTAACCGGTCGGCACCCACGGCGGCACCGAGTGAAACATGAGACGCATGGCCGTGTCCTTTCAGGTTGCCGGGTGAAGACTTACCCGAGCATTAGATGAAAAACCCGCCCTTACTCCAGAAGAATGGAATCACCGCGGAAACCGGCGCGAAACCGCCACAGATCGTCTTTGGGAATTTTCTTGAAGGTGCGGTCTTCAACTTGATTCTCTTTGGCTTTTTCCGAGTTATTTTGCATGAGGTTACCTCTCTAGTATAGATTTAGTCTCTACAAGAGGCTAGGGAAGAAGCAATAAGCCAACATACGTCGGCTTATTGCAAAAAGTTTCAAAAAGTGGCAGACCGTCAGCTTTTCAGGATGGAATCGCCGCGGAAACCGGCGCGGAAACGCCACAGGTGATCTTTGGTGATCTTTTTGAAGGTCATGTCTTCGACTTTGTTCTTCTCGATTTTCTGTTGATTGCTTTTCAAATTACACCTCTCATTTTATTGCGTACCGCTGGAACGCGGATACGGATATCAACTGTGAGTTTGTTTACGCTAGGGAATAAATTTTCGTTTCAAGATCGATAAATTGCTCCGGCAGATCGCAATCGACTTATCGTTACCGAGCTATTTATCGTCGGAAAGGACCATGGATAAAAAGGAGTTATACGTCCGGCGAAGGTTTTCGTCTGAACGTGTCGTAAGAAATCTGAGCTACCGGGCGGCGGCATGCGGCCGGTGCGCTCAGGCATTTTCAGAGAGCTTGTCGGGGAAGACGGAACTTCCCTGACAATAATTCTATCGACCATTATTCGAAAAAAATAAACAATTTGCAATACGAATTTGGATTCTTCAAGGAATTCAGGCCGGTTTAGAAACTTGTCGGCTGCAAAAAAAGAGATTGTTACACGGTGTTCAAAAATGTGGGTGGCGGTCAAAAGGCCGGCCGTAGCTTATAAAAGGCGTGATGTATAGACTATCCAACAGGGTTAAGGATAGAGCTTGACGATTTCTTCCAGATAGGCCGCGCAGTAATCCGGCATATCCCGTTCACCGGGAGGGTGCTCTTCCTGCTCGAAATGGGCCGAACCGGACACGTTAGCCCCGTGGATAAAGCGCAGAACATCGTGCGGCTGGTTCTCCCAGGTCACCCATTTGACCATGGTCTTGACACCGCGACAGAAAAAACTGTCCTCGTGAACCTCCAGGCTCCGGTAGACCATGTCCTTGTGTTTGCGGAACATGATGCTGCCCGCAAAACCGCCGGGGTGATAGTCCACCCATCCCGCATCGGTGGCGAAGGCGTATTTGATCTGGAAAGCCGGGAATGCGGCCTCGGCGCCGGACTGCATCATGGCATCCAACTGGCGACGGATCAAGCCGGGACTGCGCCAGTCGTCATCGTCCCATTGCACGCAAACCGCGCCCTCGGGAACCGCTTTCAGCGTCAGGTTTCTCATCTCCCCCAAGCTGGGCCGTTCATTGATCTGCACCTGAATGATGCGATCCTCGGGCACGCCTTCCGCTTGGAAGCGATAAGTACCGTGGTTCACGATAACCAGGTAGCGGTTGGGGTAGTCCTGGGCCAGGAAGCAGACGACCCCGCGCCTGGCCAGTTCGGCCCGCGCATCGTCCTTGCCCGTGACCATGAGAGCATAAACCGGTTCGCCCTCTGTACCGAAAGACATGTCCGCCAATTGCGACCAGTCTTTGGGATCGATGCTAACTGTCTTCAAATCCATGGCTTCCTTTCCTTCGACACCGAAGTGCGTTATTCTATAACGGCCTTTACTGAAAAGGCAATCCGGGAGTTCCGATGCAGCCCACGCCACGATTTTTTGCCTACCCGTTCACCACGGCGGAAGCGCGCTTTCGCTGGGACTATGACCGCTTCTTCTACGACCGTTGGTGTAAAGAGGCCGGCGCCGCCCTGGACGCCCATCCCTGGCGAACCGACGATCCGCGAGAGGCCGATTTCTTTGTGGTTACCGACACCCTGCGTTGGCTTCCCTTTGCCGGCGTGGACCACGAATCGTTCCTCGCCGACAGTCTGCTTGTCCACCGGGGGACCGGGAAGCCGCATGTGATCTTCGATTTCACCGATCATCCCATGCCGGTCATCGAGGCGCCCGGCATGATCATCTGCAAATCGGCCTGGCACGAGGCTTTCTACGAACCGGAGCACCATGTCCCCATCCCCCAATTTCCCCGCTACCGTTTCGACCGTTCCCACGCCAAAGCCTCGGAGCGTCCGTACCTGGCCGGTTTCAAGGGCAATCCCAGGCCCGAATGCGCCGATGTGCGTACCGAATTGATGACCCTGGACGACGACCGTCGCATGATGATCAAAAGCGGCGTTTTTCTGCCCGAACATCTCCAGATTACCGAGGACGGCGAAGCACATGAGGTTCCCGTTTCCGGTGAATACAGCTATACCGAACTGATCTTCAATGCGACCTTTGCCTTGCTGCCGCGAGCCAATGGCTTTGCGCTTTCCTATCGCATGATCGAATCGATGAACGCCGGGTGTGTGCCGGTAGTCATTTCCGACGGCTACATCCTGCCCTTCAACGACCTGCTGGATTACTCTTCTTTCTCCCTGCACGTACCCGAATTACAGGTCCAACGCCTGGAGGCGATCCTGGAGGAAAACCTGCCGCGCGCCGATACGCTACAGGCGGAGAGCCTGCGTGTTTTCCATACCTACTTCTCCTCCACGGCAAAGATCATTCACCACACACTGGTCCTGGCTGCAAACCGCGCCCTGCCGCTTACCGCATAGGAGAAGGCAATGAACCAAGCCGTTAAGGGAATTAATTTCTTCACCAGCGTCAACCAATTCTTCGGCGCCGGCGTGGCCGGTAAGGGCTTCGCGCTTAATCTGGAGCCGCTTACCGATGTGAGGCTGGAGGTCAGCCCGGCAGCCCTGTCCGAGTTGGAAACCTCTGAAGATGCCGAACGCCGGCGCCTGTATGAACTGGCCCGCAAGCCGGTTCTGCCCCAATATCCCTCCCTGGTGCGGGGGGGTCTCATGAATCGCCGTTGGATCTATCCCGATGACTGGCCGCTGCGCACCAGTGATAAACCCGGTCACGGCCTTACAGTCGGCCATATCTTTTTCGAATTCGATCAACTGCTGCCGGAAGAACTGGCGTGGATGGACGGCATCGACCTGTTGACCACCGGCTCCCAATGGACCACCGATATCGCCCAAGCCCACGGACTGAAACGCGTCGCTACGCTTTACCAGGGAGTTGACCGCAACTTATTCAAACCCAATCCCTTTTGGGAACGGCCGGCCCGGTTCGACGACCGCTTTGTGGTCTTCAGCGGCGGCAAAATAGAGCACCGCAAGGGGACGGACCTGGTGATCGCCGCCTTTGCCCGCTTTATCGAGACTCATCCCGACGCACTGCTGTTGATCAACGCCTATAACCCATGGCCGATCAGCCAGATGGGTTTGGCCGAATCCCCTCATATCCACTTCGACCCCGTGGCCGATTATCCCGCTGACATGAAAGACCTGCTGTTGCAAAACCAGATCCCCCGTGAAAACTTCCTGGTGATCCCGCCGGTCTCCCGGGCAGAGATTGCCGGGTCCATATGGAACAGCGATTGCGGGCTGTTTCCCATCCGTTGCGAGGGCGGCACCAACCATTTCCTGATGGAAACCATGGCCTGCGGCAAACCGGTCATTGCCACCCACACCTCCGGGCTCACCGAAATCATTCGCCCCGAGCACAACGCGATCGGTTTGGAAGCGCGGCACCCGGTCACCCCGGCCTTTCAGGTCCCGGAGCCCGAGCGAGGCATCTGGCACGAGCCGGATGTCGACGAAATTGTCGCCGCCCTGGAACGCTTGTATACCGACCGCGAACTGGGCAAAAAGCTGGGAACTCAAGCCGCCGCCGACCTCGATTTCTTCAGCTGGCCCAATCGAGCCCAAGCTCTATTGAACCTGATCGCCGAACATCAATAGCAAAGGTTTCCCCTCCGCCGATTAAGGCCCGATGTTGGTGTTGTCTGAATGCCACATGACCTGGGGTTTTACAAGATGGTGACCTTTTGCCTTTGTTGCCGTCTTCTTAATACCCCGAAGGGCGTTTTGTATTATCAGCCCCAGGTTGGTCGTGATGACTCCGTCATCGCGGCCTACCTGGGGTAACTCCAACCGTTTCGTTCAAAATGGGACATGCCATGCCACATCAGCAGTGTACACAACGCCCTTCGGGGTAGGGGGGAATCTTGAACGTATCACCCCAGGTAGGCAGTCAAGACGGTGTCTTGCCCGCCAACCTGGGGCTGGTAGGACGCAATCCCTTCGGGATAGGGATTTTTAGTAGCCGTGGTTGCTTAACTTAATCGAATTGAGCCGGATTCAGGTCTCTGGATAATTCCCCTTTCCGGTCATTGCCTGCGCCAGTAGACCGCGGTCCAATCTACCTCCACCAGGGGTTCGGTGATGCCGTGCTGATTCCTGAACTCTTCCACCGCTTTCTTACAGGCTGGAATCGAGAAGTCGTCGATAATACAGTAGCCGCCCGGCGACAATTTATCGTAGAGGTTGGTGAGCGCTTCCATGGTGGACTGGTAGAGGTCGCCGTCAAGTCTCAACAGCGCCAGTTTCTCTACCGGGGCGTTGGGAAGGGTGTCCTTGAACCAGCCCTTCAGGAAGACGACCCGGTCATCCAAGAGCCCGTATTTTTCGAAATTACCGCGTACCTCCTCCAGCGAAACCGACAACTCGTCGCACAGAAAGAAGTTGAGGCCGCGATCCTGGGGATAATTCGCGAGGTCCGGTTCGGGCAATCCTTCAAACGAGTCCGCCACGATGACTCTGCGCTCCCGATCGCCGTGGACCTCCAACAGGCCGCGCATGAAAATGACCGCGCCGCCGCGCCAGACGCCGGTTTCCATGAGATCGCCCTCGATGCCATCGCGCAACACGCTCTCTACACAGAATTGGATGTTGTTCATGCGCTTCATGCCGATCATGGAATGAGCCAGGTCGGGCCAGTCCACTTTGCCGATCTCTTTCAGGGCGGGGTCGACATCTTCTTCATCCCAAAGGGTGAAATTCAGCGTCTTTTTCAACAGTTCAATATAAAGTTCAGCGGCATGGGAATCGTTCATGATCGGCTCCAGGTATGTTGTTTCAGGCTACCGTAATCGGGGCCCGGTGATGTGATGCAGGGAGGCGGGTTCCGCCGTTTCCAGCGGCGTCAGGTCGGGTTTCTCTCCCTTTCGCTTTGCCTCGGTGTTGGCAAGGGCTTGCCTGGTGATTCTGCGGCGGACCTGCATGCGTGCATCGGAGACCATCCCGGTTTCGCCGCTGCCGGTCAGCGAGGCTGAATGAACGCGCCGATAGTAGATATAATCGGGAATGTTGACCACACGCGACACCAGCGTGGCCCGTAATTGGAACTCCGTATCGCCGCCGAAGCGCAGGCCGGTTGCAAAGCCGCCCAAACGCGACCAAAGGCTTCGGGCCAGCAGCGAGGTGGCGTGAAGTACGGCATAGCTGGGCAAGATTTGATGGGCGGCGTTGGCGTCGATGGGAAAACCGAAGGGCAGGATCATGCCGTTCGGCGCCAGTTCCGCCGCTGGTCCCAGATCCTCCCCATAAAGCATGCGACACTCCTGGCCGCCGATCAAAGACGCTCCGGTTCGCTCCGCTTCGGTCAGCAGCAATTCCAGCCGGTCGGCGGCGGACCAGTCATCGGCGTCCTGAAACAGGTAGCCGTCGAACCCGGTCCGCCGGATCACTTCCTGGACCAGGCGGTAAGGCCCCGAATTGCGTTCCGAGCGCAATAAAGTGATCGAAGGGAACTGCTTGACGATCTCCACGGGAGGCGTTTCCGAGGCGTCATCCACCACCACGATCGCATCCAGGGGTCGCGTCTGTTTGACCAGCGCGTCAATGCACTGAGCCAGCCACTCCTCACCGCGATAATGAGGAACCAGGGCCGCAATCCGCGAGGAACTTGTCAACGGCGGCTCGAGGTCCGCCGGTTCGGGTTTCGGGTAACCCGAAGCCGGCCGCCAGGAAAGCCAGGTGACGGGTCGATTCAGCCGGCGGTTCGCCTCGGCGATCGAAAGCGGGTCCCAGGTGAAGTCAATACCCTTCTCGGCGGGCTCACGCAAGAGCCCGGTGGCGGCCAACCAACCTCGGGCCAGAAAATCTCCGGGCGTGGATTCCGCCTCGGGGAAGGTGGTCTCCGCGATCCAGGGCATCAGGCTGTCATCGCCCAGACGCGACCAGGGTAGGGGAGAGGCGGGCAACTCGGCCGGCAGGAAGGCCAGTCGTTCCGTCTCGATGGAGGGCAGCAGGCAGCTAAGGCCGGCGGTGAGAAAACCGCTCACCGGATGTATCGGCACCTGTGGGAAGTCGTTTGCAAGCGCCGACCGGACGCCGGCGGCATCCGTTTCGTCACAAACGACCAGCAGGTTTTGCAGCGATTCGTTCAGTACGGCCAGTTTGGCCGCCAGGCGGTCAGTGTCGCCGTCGCCCTCTACGATCACGGTGCCTTGAATCATCATGTCTTCTCCCGATCGGCGGCTTTCGGTGTCGGTTTGGTGCAGTAGAAGACCTTTTCATCGGCGGGCACTCTCATCTTGATTTGCATGGCCTCGTCGATGATGGTGTGCGCGTAGATTACCTTGACCTCGAAACCGGCCTCTTGGAGCCGATCGGCGAAATCGGGACCGTAACGGCGCACATGATCGGGTTGTCCGAACAAGCGGGTCCGTTCATCGGGGTCCGTTACCGAGGGATCTTCAAAGGTTTTTTCGGCGGTAATCGGCACGTCGAGCAGCGCCCATCCCTTGTCATCGAGGACCCGCAGCAGTTCGCGCATGGCTGTGCGGTCGTCATCCACATGTTCCAGCACATGCGAGCAGAAGATGACCCCGAACTCGCCGTCGGCGAAGGGGATATCCGTGATATCCATTTTCATCATGGCAATCGGGCTGTCCAGGTCCGCCGACACGTAGCGGATATGCTTCAGGGCGTTGAATTTCAGGATCAATTGGGGTTCCGGGGCCAGGTGTAACATGTTGCGAAGAGGAGGCTTGAGAAGATCGCTGTGGTGTTTGAGAAAGGTCCAGGAAAACCGGTGCCGTTCAAGGCTGAAGCAGACCGGGCACATTGGTGCAGGGCGTGTGATCGAGGGATGATGTTTGACAAAACGGCTCAAATGCGAGTTGCAAAGCGAGCAATAGTGTTTCCGGCCGTAGTGACGTATCTTCCGTCCCCAGGTCGCCAGATCCCAGGCCAGGCTGTGAATGAAATTCCCCAATACGGTGATCCTTTAAGTCAGGTTTCCAACCGCTTCAGGAAACCCTTGATATTCCATGTGATCAAGAAGGATTCCCTTGAGCGATCGGATTCGAAATGCGGGTTTTCTTCCAAAAAGGTTTCTATGGCTTCATAGGGACCGGGCGAGGGACCCGCATCCAAACCGTGCCCGCAGATACTGTCTTCTACGATGAAGTAATCGCCCGGTTTTACCAGCTCTTGAAAACAGCGCAAGACGGCCAGGGTATTGTCGTAAGTGTGGCTGCTGTCCTCGATAACCATCACCGTCCCATGGGGTTCGATGAGCGCTTTCACGTCGTCGAATCGCTCTGTCGACCTGCCTTCCAAAAGGGTGATCCGGGGGTGCTCGTGAACGGCGGGCGGCACGTATTCCATCCTGGGGTCGATCCCGATAACGCGGCCGCTGCCCAGGTGATCGCAGATGTGGCCCAAGGCCAGGGTGCTGCCGCCGGCATAGATTCCTGATTCGATGATTACATCGGGCCGGGTTTCGAAAATAAGTTCCCGGTACACCCAGAAATCCATGGGGTTCTTTAAGGTGGGGATGCCGAAATAAGTGGATTCCCTGAGGATACGTCGCTGCATGTGGGCTAATATATCGCTCAAGGGCATGTTAAGGTTATCTTCTAAATAATTCATCGACGCTCCGTTAATCCGTTTCCATTCAAAAGATACCATCCTTTCTTAAACCTGCCAAGGAGAGGGTGAGGCAGGGCATAATTACTTCAGTGTTTCCGAGGGTCCTTATATGAAGAATTGGAATTTTATGATACTGCCCAGCTGAAAAAAGAAGAAAATTAGCCACAGAGTTGGTGATGCGCCGCGGCGCACTAAATGGCCGGGAAACACGAGCCAGATCCAGGAGCGTCGACTATCAGCTATTGAGCCGAGGTTCGTAGCGGAAGAAATTTTGCCACAGATCGCTCAGATCTGCGCAGATCTGAGCGATCTGCGGCTAATCCCTTTTATTTCAGCGGCTTCTTGGGATTTATCTTGTCAGGTAATCCATTTTGTT
>JAAUYB010003237.1_pt1 | contig 31240 bp, 34 predicted proteins | sample 7278071 | NCBI WGS metagenome assembly JAAUYB01 (sample SAMN14350121, study PRJNA611818) | marine sediment metagenome | isolation source: surface marine sediment (1.8m) | place: French Polynesia: Moorea | collected 2018-08 | reverse complement strand
CCCATGACCTGCCCAAACGCGGCGCCCATGGCCTGGGAAATCTCCGCAGGATCCATCGAGCAGCGTCCTTCGGCGTAGAGATACGGCGTCTCCCCGACCGCGCGTGTGGTGAATTCCGGCATTGCCCCCTCCTCGCTCTCATTAACCACGTTCAGGGTGCCGCGCGGCGGACCACACCGCCATGACCCACGTCAAGACGTGGGCGCGTCCGACCGTTTCGGCGGAATCGAATAGGTCAGCGAGGCATGCGCCACCGGCCCCTCCATCCCCTCGGAATAGAGCAGCACATCCGTCACGCTCAGCGCCCGCCCCAGCTTGAGCACCCGCGCATGGGCCAGCACATCCGCCCCCGCCGCCGGTTTGCGCATGAAATCGATCGAGCAATGGGTGGTTACGGCCAGCGCCTCACGCCCGATCGGCGCCATCGTCGCCACATAGGCCGCAACGTCGGCCAACGAAAACATCGCCGGGCCGGACACCGTGCCGCCGGGGCGCAGGTGCTTGTCATCGGCATGCAGGCGCATCACCACCAGATCCTCCTCCAGCCGGTCGATGGTGAACATGCCGCGCACTTGCGGAAAGACCTCATCCAGAAACGCCGCCATCTCGGTGGCCGTGAATTTCAGCGCCATGCTTTTCTCCTGCCCGTCTCGCCGCTAACGTGGCGGCGGAACAGCGGGAGGACAAGATGGATTTGCTGCAACGGACGGATCGCGACGGCGTCGCGCAGCTACACATGAACGCGCCCGAGCGGCTGAATGCCCTTTCGGATGAGATGCTGGCCGCTTTGCAGGCGCAGATCGACGCACTGCGCGAGGATAACAGCACCCGCGCCGTGGTGCTGTCGGGCGCAGGCAAGGCATTCTGCGCCGGGCACGATCTGAAACAGATGACCGCCGGGCGCCAGGCCGAGGATGGCGGCAAGGCCTATTTCAAAGACCTTTTCGATCGCTGCGCGCAGGTGATGATGGGCCTGCAAGAGATCCCGCAGCCGGTGATCGCGCAGGTGCACGGGATTGCGACCGCCGCGGGCTGCCAGCTGGTTGCGTCTTGCGACATGGCCGTGGCGGCTGAGGGCACGCGCTTTGGCGTCAACGGCGTGAATATCGGCCTCTTCTGTTCCACCCCCATGGTGGCATTGTCGCGCAACATCCCGCGCAAACAGGCGTTTGAGATGCTGACCACCGGCCAGTTCATCTCGGCCGAAAAGGCCGAGGCGTTGGGGCTGGTGAACCGTGTCGTCCCGGTGGATCAGCTTGAGGCCAGTGCGATGGCGCTTGCCGACATGGTGGCCGAAAAGCTCGGCGCCGCGGTCAAGATCGGCAAACAGGCGTTTTACGCCCAAGCGCAGATGCTGCTCGATAAGGCCTATGCCTATACCGGTGAGGTGATGGTGGAAAACATGCTCTGGCGTGACACCGAAGAGGGGATTTCGGCCTTTCTGGAGAAACGCCCGCCGAACTGGACACAGGACAGCTGAGGCTTCGCTTCAAGGGTTAACAAAACGCCGGGCAATCCGTCCTGAATTGCGGCTTTTCAGGACGTTTTGCTGGGGCGTGACAAACCCCGCCCGTGCCCCTAGATAGGCGGCATGGACAAGACATTACACATCGTCGGCGGCGGCATGGCCGGATCAGAGGCCGCCTGGCAAGCGGCCAATCAGGGCATCACCGTGGTGATCCACGAGATGCGCCCCAAGGTGAAAACGTTTGCGCACCGGACCGAGTCGCTAGGCGAGATGGTCTGCTCCAACTCCTTCCGCTCGGACGATCACGAACAGAACGCCGTGGGGCTATTGCATTGGGAAATGATGCAGGCCGGCGGGCTGATCATGTCCACCGCTTACGCTCACCGCCTGCCCGCCGGTGGCGCACTTGCTGTGGACCGTGATCCATTCGCCGAGGCGGTCACAACCGCCCTCAAGGCACACCCCAACATCCAGATTTCAAACGAAGAAATCACGGAATTGCCCACGGACGGCCACTGGATCTTCGCCACCGGCCCACTGACCTCTCAACCCCTGGGGCAAGCCATTGCCGCCGAAACCGGGGCCGAAGCGCTCGCCTTTTTCGACGCCATCGCGCCCATTGTCTACGCTGACAGCATCGACATGTCTGTGGCCTGGCGCCAGTCGCGCTATGACAAGGGTGAGACCGAGGCCGAGCAAAAAGCCTACATCAACTGCCCGATGACTCGCGACCAGTACGAGGCGTTCATCGACGCGCTGCTGGCCGCCGACAAGACCGAGTTCCACGAAGGTGAGACCGCTGGCTATTTCGACGGCTGCCTGCCGATCGAAGTGATGGCCGAGCGCGGCCGCGAAACCCTGCGCCACGGCCCGATGAAGCCCGTGGGCCTCACCAACCCGCACCAGCCGGACCAGAAACCCTATGCCGTGGTGCAGCTGCGCCGCGACAACGCCCTGGGCACGCTCTACAACATCGTCGGCTTTCAGACCAAGATGAAGTATGGCGCGCAGAAGGCTGTTTTCACGATGATTCCCGGGCTTGAGGATGCGAGCTTTGCGCGCCTTGGCGGGATCCACCGCAACACATTCCTCAACAGCCCCACGCTGCTCGACGCCCAGATGTGCCTGCGCTCGCAACCGCATATTCGCTTTGCTGGGCAGATCACCGGGGTCGAAGGGTATGTGGAATCGGCCGCGATGGGCCTGCTGGCCGGGCGCATGGCCGCGGCTGAGATTCAGGGCACAGCCCTGCCCCCGGTGCCGCAGGACAGCGCCCATGGCGCGCTCATCCACCACATCACCGGCGGGGCCGAGGCCAAGACCTTTCAGCCGATGAACGTGAATTTCGGCCTTTTCCGCCCGGTCGATGGCCTGAAAGGCGGGCGCCGCGGCCGCAAGGACCGCTACAAGGCCTATACCGACCGTGCTAAAGGCGTCTGGCAGGAGTGGCTCGCCAAACAGGGGCTTGACGCGCAGGCCGCGGAATAGCGACACTTGGCCCATGGCTGAGAACTTTCTCGACAAGGTCTATCAGGCCCGGACCGCGGATGAGACCAAAGCGATTTATGACGCCTGGTCAGAGACTTATGACGCCGAAGTTGCCGAAAACGGCTATGCCACGCCGGCCCGTTGCGCGGCTGCTTTGCACGCGCTCTGCCCCGATAGCGCCGCTCCCATCCTAGATTTCGGTTGTGGCACCGGCCTTTCGGGCCTCGCCCTGCGGCTCGCGGGGTTTGAAACCATCGACGGAGTTGATCTCTCACCCGAAATGCTGGCCAAAGCCGAGGCCAAAAGCGCCTACCGGTCGCTGACCCCCATCACCGCTGATGCCGATCTGCCCACAGGCTACAGCGCCATCGCTGCGATCGGCGTGATTGGCGCAGGCGCCGCCCCGCTGGCCGTGCTCGACCGCATCCTCGACGCACTGGAACCCGGCGGGCTGACGGTGTTTTCCTTCAACGATCACACACTGGAAGACCCTGCCTATCAGGCCCGGGTCGACGCTCTAATGGCCGACGGCACGGTGACCGAGCACTTTCGCGAACATGGCGAGCACCTGCCCGGCTATGGGTTGAAGTCCACCGTCTACGTGCTTGAGAAGACGTGAGATTCACCACCCGTTTCGCGCCCTCACCAACCGGTCCACTACATCTCGGCCATGCGTATTCAGCCCTGCTCGCGCATGACATGGCACGTGCCAAAGGCGGCCACTTCCTGTTGCGGATCGAGGATATCGACCACGCCCGCTCCCGCCCGGAATGGGAGACGCAGATCTACGATGATCTGCACTGGCTGGGCATCACCTGGGACGCGCCACCGATGCGCCAATCCGATCGCCTGCCGGCCTATCGCAACGCCCTGCAGCGGCTCTGGTCGCAAGACCTGCTCTACCCCTGCACCTGCTCGCGCCGCGACATCGCCGAGGCCGCCAGCGCGCCACAAGAAGGCGCGCAAGTCATCGGCCCCGACGGCCTCGTCTATCCCGGCACCTGCCGCAACAAACCCACCAAGCCCGGCCCACCGCCAGAAAACACCGCCCTGCGTCTGAACATGGCCAAAGCGCTACAGCACCTCAAAAACCAACCGCCTTTCCACTTCACCGAAACCTGCCCAGACGCCCCGTTCGGCACCGGCCAGATCACCATCAACGCCCGAGAGCTGACAACTCAAGTCGGCGATATCGTCCTCTCCCGCAAGGATTTCCTCGGCTCCTACCACCTGTCGGTCGTGCTCGACGATCATGCCCAACACATCACCCATGTGGTCCGCGGTTCAGACCTCTTCGATGCCACCAATATACACGTCGTGCTGCAACACCTGTTGGGCCTGCCGACGCCCACCTACCACCACCACCGCCTGATCCGCGACGATGACGGCAAACGCCTGGCCAAACGCGACGACGCCCGCGCCATCGCCACCTTTCGCGCCGCCGGCGCTACACCACAGGACATCCGCCAGATGGTCGGCCTCTGACCCCTCTTCATCTTGCCCAATAAACTCCGGGGTCTGGGGCAGAGCCCCAGTCCTTACCCCTCCATCGGCGCCATCAGCTCAGTCTCCGCCCCACCAGTGACAGACGTGTAAAAACACACCCGCCGATTGGTATGACACGCCGGCCCGGTCTGCCGCACCAACGCCAACAGACAATCGCGGTCACAATCCACCCGCAGATCCACCAGTTCCTGCACATGGCCCGATGTCTCCCCCTTGACCCAGAACGCCTGACGCGAGCGCGACCAGTACGTCACCCGCCCGGTCTCCAGCGTCTGTGCCACCGACTCGGCGTTCATCCACGCCATCATCAGAACCTCGCCGCTCTCCGCTTCTTGCGCGATACAGGGGATCAGGCCGCGTGCATCATAGACCAAGGTCGCAGGATCGAAGGACATGGCAAAAAACCCTTTTGCAAGATGCGTCTGCGCGCCTATTTAAGGGGGACCACGACAAAGGAAAAGCCATGTCCGGCGACACCGACCTGATCAAGCTCTATTCCGGCCGTATCCTGGAACTGGCGGCGGACATCCCGCATACCGCGCGGCTCGAGGCGCCGGATGCGACGGTCAAGAAACGCTCGCCGCTTTGCGGATCGACGGTGACGGTCGACTTAGTCATGCGCGATGGCCGCGTCGCGGCCTATGGCCATGAGGTCAAGGCCTGTGCCCTGGGCCAGGCCGCCGCCTCGGTTGTGGGCGGTGCCATCATCGGCTGTTCCGAGGCGCAAATCGCCGAAGCGCGCGATGGGTTGAAGGCGATGCTGAAATCCGGCGGGCCAACCCCTTCCGCCCCGTTTGACGGGCTTGAGGTGCTGCGCCCCGCCGCGGCCTATAAGAACCGCCATGCCTCGATCCTGCTGACGCTGGAGGCGGCGGCAGAAGCGGCCAAAACCGCCCGCGAAGCACAAAGCGCTTAACCCTTTTTCAGCGATCCGTTCCTATGTGTGTCTCCGACAGGAAGGAGCCACATATGCAACACGACCGCGCGCTGCCCCGGACAGAGACCGGGTCGACCCTTGCGCAGCTGACCCGGGATGCCACGACGCTTGGGCGCGAAACCGTGGATATCGGCGCGTTCCTGCATGATCTCGACGATGCCTGCCACCAGCAGCGCAGCACGCTCGATGACATGCAGCGCAGCAGTGACAATGTCGCCACCGCCAACGCTCGTGTGCTGACCACGGTCAGCGAGATGCTGCGCAACGCCACAACCGCGCTGGCGCATGTGCAATCCTCGACCGCGCTGATCTTTGCCTCGGGCCAGGCGGCGCGCGATCTGGCGGAATGGGTGCGCGGCGTGCATGACGACAGCAACGCCGTCGAAGAGATGCTGAGCGGGGTCAAGAAATCCAACGGTCAGATCGCGGCCATTGCCAGTCAGATCAACATCCTTGCCGTGAATGCCAAGATCGAGGCCGCCCGCGCCGGTGAGGCCGGGCGTGGCTTTGCCATCGTGGCCGAAGCGATCAATGAGCTGAGCCAGCAAACCGCACAGGCGGTGGCCGACATCTCGGCCACGATCGGGCAAATGTCGGACTGGATGACCACCCTGAACCAGGGCGCCATGACGTCGTCCGGACAGGCCGACATCCTGCTGGAACAGGGCGAAGAAACCGATGCCGCGCTGACGCAGATCGAATCGCGGGCCGAGTCGCTGAAAGAGGACGCCGAACTGATCGAACAGGAGGTCGGCGGCACCACCGCCGCCGTCGCCCAGATGCAGCCGGCGGTGGCCCAGGTCACGCGATTTGTGGCGCAGCTCTCGCAAGGCGTCGAACAGTCGAGCCAGCGCTGCGATACGCTGGTCGATATCTCGGAAGGGATCATGCAAAAGGCGGTCGCCCTTGGCGGCACGGGGGCCGATGCGCCGATGATCACGCTGGTACAGGACCTCGCCGGGCAAATCAGCGCCGCCTTTGAACAGGCGCTTTCGGGTGGGCAGATCAGCCAACAAGGGCTCTTTGACACCACTTACAAACCGATCCCGGGCAGCGATCCGCAACAGGTCACCACTGCGTTTACCGCGCTGACCGACCGGCTTTTGCCGGCGATCCAGGAACCGGTCTTGCAGCACGATCCCCGGATCGTGTTCTGCGCCGCGGTTGATCGGAACGGCTATCTGCCGACGCATAACCTCAAATTTGGCAAACCACAGGGCAAAGATCCGGTCTGGAATGCCGCAAACTGCCGAAACCGGCGGATCTTTGATGACCGTGTCGGCCTGAAGGCCGGACGCAACACCGCGCCCTTCCTGTTGCAGGTCTACCGGCGTGACATGGGCGGAGGTACGTTTGCGATGATGAAGGATCTCTCGGCGCCCATTCACGTGCGCGGACGCCACTGGGGTGGCTTGCGGCTGGCCTATAAGCTCTGACGCTGCAACAAAAAAACCGCCGCGCTCCGGGATCGGAGGCGGCGGGCAGTGGCGCGTCTTGTCAAAGGGTCCGGGTCACGCGGCCGGTTTGGGACAACCGGTGGGGACAGGCAGGTCACGCATCGGGACAGGTGATGCGGCGTGGCCGGACGCAAGCACGCAGGCAGAAACTCAGATCAATGACGGGAGATGCAAGGCACCGATCAGGATCACCGCCAAAGACACGGCGCCCAAAGCATCCTGCCACAGGGTAGCCTCGGAGCGGGTCAGCGCGGTTTTGACGGTGTCGATCATGTCGGCGGTCCTTGTCGTCATGGTTAAGTTGCTACTTTGTTCTCACATCGTTAACCCTGTGTAAAGAACTTTTTAAGAACAAACGCGAACAAAATGCGATACATGGGTCTAACCCACTGATATCAAACGGATCGCTTCGTCCTGGCGCATGAGCCACAATAGATGGCGCGCAGCCTGCCCGCGTGGGCTTTCCAGCTTGGGGTCCTGCGCCAGCAGGCGCCGGGCGTCGCTTTGCGCCACCGCCATCAGCTTGGCCTGCCGTTCCAGATCGGCCACGCGAAAGCGCGGCAGGCCGGATTGCGCCGTGCCGATCAAGTCTCCCGCCCCGCGCATTTCCAGATCCACCTCGGAAATCCTGAACCCGTCTTCGGTTTCGCGCAGCGTGGTCAGCCGCCGCATGCCACCCTCGCTGAGCGGCGGTTGATAGAGCAGCAAGCAGGTGGAGGCCTGATCCCCCCGCCCGACCCGACCACGCAACTGATGCAGCTGCGCGAGACCAAAGCTTTCCGCCCGTTCGACCACCATGATCGTGGCGTTGGGAACGTTGACGCCGACCTCGATCACCGTGGTCGCCACCAGCACCGCCGTCTGCCCCGACACAAACCGCGCCATCGCCGCGTCCTTTTCCGCAGGCGGCATCTGGCCATGCACCAACCCAACGGCATCTTCGCCCAGCACGGCACGCAACCGCTTGAACCGCTCTTCCGCCGCCGTCAGTTCCGAGCTTTCGCTTTCCTCGACCAGCGGGCAGACCCAATAGGCCTGCCGCCCCTCGGCAATGGCGCGGTGCAGATGGTCGACCACCTCATGCATCCGTTCGTTCGACACCAACGCGGTCTGGATCGGCTTGCGCCCGGGCGGCTTTTCATCCAGTACCGACACGTCCATATCGCCATATTGCGCCAGCGCCAGCGAGCGCGGGATCGGCGTCGCGGTCATCACCATGACGTCGACCGAATGCCCCTTGCGCCCCAGCTCCAACCGCTGTCGCACGCCAAACCGGTGCTGTTCATCGACCACGGCGAGGCGCAGATCGTGGAACACCACGTCCTTCTGAAACACCGCATGGGTGCCGACGAGGATCTGGATATCGCCGCGTGCGAGCGCCGCCAGTTTGGCCGCTCGCTCACTGCCCTTGTCCCGCCCGGTCAAAATCTCGAGCACCACTCCGGCGCTTTCGGCCAGGGGTTGCAATCCCTCAAGGTGTTGACGCGCAAGGATTTCCGTCGGCGCCATCATCACGCCCTGCCCGTCCGCCTCGACTGCAATCAGCAGTGCCATGAAGGCCACCAGTGTCTTGCCGGCCCCGACATCCCCCTGCAAAAGCCGGTTCATCCGTTCGGGCGCCGCCATGTCGCTGGCGATCTCGTCCATCGCGCGCAGCTGCGCGCCGGTGGGTTTGTAGGGCAGCGATTTCAGCACGCGGTTGCGCAGCTTGCCGGTGCCAACGGTCTCGCGCCCCTTGCCCTTGCGCCGCTCGGCTCGCGCGAGGGCCAGCGTCAGCTGATGCGCCATCAGCTCGTCATAGGCGAGACGTTCGCGCGCCGGCGCGGTCGGGAGCAGATCCGTGGCACTTTCCGGCGCATGCGCGTCCCGCAACGCATCGGACCAGGCGGGCCAGCCCTCTTGCGCGACCTGCCCGGGGTCGATCCACTCGGCCAGGTCCGGCAGGCGGGTCAACGCATCGGCCATGGCCTTCACCATCAGCTTTTGCGTCACCCCGGCGGTCAGCGGGTAAACCGGCTCATACGCCGGCAGGGTATTGGCCTCATCGGCGGTCAGAATGTGATCGGGGTGCACCATCTGCGGCACCCCGTCAAACAGCTCAACCCGGCCGGAAACGATCCGCCGCTGCCCGGTTGGCAAAACACGGCCCAAGTAATCCGAGCGGCCGTGGAAGAACACGATCTGGAATCGGGTCTTGGCATCGTCTGCATCAATCCGGTAAGCCCCGCCGCGGCTGCGCGGCGAGCGATGCTGGCCAATCTGCACCGCGACGGTCAAAACGCTTGGAAACTCAGCGCCTTGCACGCTGTCTTTCAACGCGCGGTCAATGCCCGAATGCGGCAGGGTCAGCAAGAGATCGCGCGGCACCTCAATCTCCAGCTGGGTCAAAGCTTGCGCAGTCTTCGGCCCGATGCCGTCCAGCGCCGTGATCTCGCCATAGAGCGGAAACAGGATTTCCGGCCGGCCCGCCATGTCAGCCCTGCCCGATCAGCGCCAGCCACGCCTCTTCATCCATCACCGTCACACCCAAATCGCGGGCCTTGGTTTCCTTGCTGCCCGCGCCCGGCCCGGCGACAACGATGTCGGTTTTTTTCGATACCGAACCCGACACCTTGGCGCCCAAGGCCTCGGCCCGCGCCTTGGCCTCGGCCCGGGTCATGCGTTCCAGCGTGCCGGTGAATACCACGGTTTTGCCAGCGACCGGGCTGTCATCGGTGTCGGGTAGCTCGGCCGCTTCGATCTGCAGATGCGCGACCAGCCGGTCGATCGAGGCGCGTTCGGCCTCTTGGGTCATCGTTGACACCAATGATTGCGCCATGACCTGCCCGACCCCGTCGATGGCCAAGAGATCCTCCCAGGCCGGGCCAATCTGATCGGCCGCCTCTTGCGTGGCCGTCTCGAACGCGTCCCACGTGCCGTAATGCCGGGCCAACAGGTTCGAGGCTTGCTCACCCACATGCCGGATGCCGAGGGCAAAGATCACCCGGCCCAGTGGGATGCGGCGCCTGTCATCGATGGCGTCAAAGAGGTTTTGCGCCGATTTCTCACCCCAGCCTTCGCGGTTTTTCAACTGCTGCAGGCCTGCGCCGTAATGGGCCTGGAGCTCAAAGATATCGGCCGGTTCCTTGACCCAGCCATCGCGATAGAATTGCTCGACCTGCTTGGCGCCCAACCCGTCGATGTCAAATGCGGCGCGGGAGACGAAATGTTTGAGCTTTTCCACCGCTTGTGCGGGGCAGATCAATCCGCCGGTGCAGCGTCTTACAGCATCGCCGTCTTCGCGGATCGCAGCCGAGCCGCATTCCGGGCAACGCTCTGCAAACACATAAGGTTTTGCGTCGGCAGGACGTTTGGCCAAGTCCACATCGGCGATCTTGGGGATCACGTCGCCGGCGCGGTAGACTTGGACCCAGTCGCCCACCCGGATGTCGCGGCCTTCGCGGATCGGCTGACCGTTTGCATCGCGCCCTTCGATATAGTCTTCGTTGTGCAGCGTGGCGTTGCTGACCACGACGCCGCCCACCGTGACCGGCTGCAAGCGCGCCACCGGGCTGAGTGCGCCGGTCCGGCCGACCTGGATGTCGATCGCCTCGAGCCAGGTCCAGGCGAGCTCGGCCGGGAATTTGTGCGCGATGGCCCAACGCGGCGTGGTCGACCGGAACCCAAGCCGTTCTTGCAGCGCCAGATCGTTGACCTTGTAGACAACGCCGTCGATGTCGTACCCCAGCGTCGCGCGCTGTTCTTCGATCTGCGCGTAATGCGCCAGCATCGCGTCGGGGCTGTCGCAAAGCGCGGTCCAGGGGTTGGTCTGAAACCCCATCGCGTTGAGGCGCGCGATGGCCTGCATTTGCGTCTCGGCCAAAGGCGCGCTCAGCTCACCCCAGGAATAGGCAAAGAATTTCAGTGGCCGGTCGCGGGTGATGCTGGCATCCAGCTGGCGCAAAGATCCGGCGGCGGCGTTGCGCGGATTGGCGAATGTCTTGCCGCCGCGGGCGGTCTGGCGGGCGTTAAGATCGGCGAAATCGGCGTGGCCCATATAGACTTCGCCGCGCACCTCGAGCACGTCGGGGGCATCGCCAATCTGTTCGGGGATGTCGTCCAGCGTGCGGGCATTTGCGGTGACGTTTTCGCCCTCGGCGCCATCCCCCCGCGTGGCCGCCTGCACCAGAACGCCGTTTTCATAGCGCAAGCTCAGCGACAGTCCGTCGATCTTAGGCTCGGCGGTATAGTCCAGCGCAGCGTCGGCCTCGAGCCCAAGATACCGCCGGATGCCCGCATCGAAATCCGTCACATCCTCAGCGTCAAAGGCATTCGACAGCGACAGCATACGCACGGCATGGCGAACCTTGGAGAAACCGTCGGCGGGGGCCGCGCCGACTTTCTGAGAGGGGGAATCAGCCCGCACAAGATGCGGAAAGCGCGCCTCAATCGCCGCGTTGCGGCGTTTCAGCGCGTCGTAATCCGCATCGGAAATGTCAGGGGCGTCTTCGGTGTGATAGGCGCGGTTGGCCGCGCCGATCTCAGAGGCAAGCTTTTCCAGCTCGGCCCGCGCCTCGGTCTCATCCAGCGCGTCTACTGCTTTGCCGCTCATGCCTCCAGCCCCCTGTCACCCGCTGTTGCAAGGAGTGATAGGCGGCGAAGGGGGTAACGTCCAGTCGCGGAAATTCAGGCAGAGGCGGCCAATTGCGTTGTCTCGGACCCGCCTTCAGGGTCGCGCAGCACATATCCACGGCCCCAGACCGTTTCGATGTAATTGTCGTCGCCGGTGGCTTCGGACAGTTTTTTCCGCAACTTGCAGATAAACACGTCGATGATTTTCAGTTCCGGCTCATCCATGCCGCCATAGAGGTGATTCAGGAACATCTCTTTGGTCAGCGTCGTGCCCTTACGCAGGCTGAGCAATTCCAGCATCTGATACTCCTTGCCTGTCAGATGCACGGGCTTGCCCGACACTTCGACGGTTTTGGCATCGAGATTGACCGCTACTTTGCCGGTACGGATGATCGATTGCGAATGGCCTTTCGACCGGCGGATAATGGCGTGAATGCGTGCCACCAGTTCATCCCGGTGAAACGGCTTGGTCAGATAGTCATCCGCACCAAAGCCGAAGCCCTTGATTTTATTCTCGGTATCGTCGGCACCCGAGAGGATCAGGATCGGCGTTTCCACCCGCGCCATGCGCAATTGGCGCAGCACGTCATGGCCATTGATGTCCGGCAGGTTCAGGTCGAGCAGGATCAAATCGTAGTCATAAAGCTTGGCCAGATCGATCCCCTCTTCGCCCAAATCGGTGGCGTAGACGTTCAGATTGGCATGGGCCAACATTAGCTCGATGCTTTTTGATGTCGTCGGATCATCTTCGACCAATAGGATGCGCATTCGCTATCTCCACTGTATTCCCTAAGGTTGTGGTGACCCTGTCGGAAATTAGTTAACGTACAATTACCATAAACGAGCCAGCGAGAATTGCAACCTACGGTTGTCGGTATTTTTGAATTCGCGTGGTTTTTAATGCCTCTTCTCCAAAAGCCTCAGCGGATTGAATCCATTGCGCCAATTCTTCTTCGCTGAGTTGATAGCGTTTCATCGCCTGATCAGCGGTCAGCAATCCAAATTTCACCGCCTTTACCACCGCCGCCTTGCGCGACGCAACCCAGCGGCGGGTGTCGGGTTCAGGTAAATCGGCGCGAGTCATTACGCTGCCATCGGGCAAGGTCACGGCGCGTGGACCATCGATTTTTTTCAGATACATCTTGGTTCCCCGGTTCATCGGCTTGGCCCATCAAAAGCCAAGACGTTTAACGCCGCCTGAAACCGGGCCTTGAGAGTATTTCGGATTTTCCTATATTCCGCGCATTCCCCTAGGAGGACGCCCAATGCCCCTTGATGCCGGCAAACTCAATTCGCTCGGCTTTGCCAAGCCACCCGCGGAAACGCGGGTTGTCGTTGCCATGTCTGGCGGCGTCGACAGCTCGGTTGTGGCGGCGCAATTGAAGGAAGAAGGCTATGACGTTGTCGGCGTGACGCTGCAGCTTTATGATCATGGCGCGGCGCTGGCCAAGAAAGGCGCCTGCTGCGCGGGGATCGATATTCATGACGCGCGGCGGGTAGCCGAAGAGATGAATTTCCCCCACTATGTCCTTGATTATGAGAATATTTTTAAGGACGCCGTGATTGAGGAGTTTGCCGAAAGTTACCTTGGCGGCGCAACTCCTGTCCCGTGTATCCGCTGCAATGAGCGGGTCAAGTTCAAGGATTTGCTGGAGACAGCCAAGGATCTCGAAGCGGACTGCATGGCGACCGGCCATTATATCCAGCGCAAGATGGGCGCCGCGGGGCCTCAGCTGCATTGCGCGGCGGACGCGGCGCGGGACCAAAGCTATTTCCTGTTTTCGACCACGCCAGAACAGTTGGATTTTCTGCGTTTTCCGCTGGGCCACCTGCCCTCCAAGGACGCCACGCGCGACCTTGCGGCGCGCTATGGCCTGGCGGTGGCCGACAAACCAGACAGCCAGGACATCTGTTTTGTGCCCGATGGCAACTATGCCGGGGTGATCGAAAAGCTGCGTCCCGGCGCGGCCGAGCCGGGGGAGATCGTACATGCCGACGGGCGCGTGCTGGGCAGGCATGACGGCGTGATCCACTACACCATCGGGCAGCGCCGTGGGCTGGGAATCGGCGGTCTGGCCGAGCCACTATACGTGGTCAAACTCGACGTCGCGGCCAAACAGGTTATCGTCGGGCCGAAAGAGATGTTGGCTACGCGCGTGATTCCGGTGCGCGAGATCAACTGGCTGGGCGACGCGCCGTTTACGTCGCAGGAGGAATGGCACCTGTCGGTCAAAGTCCGCTCGACCCGCCCGCCGCGGGAGGCGATCATCCGGCCCCTGTCCGAGACCGAGGCCGAGGTTGAACTGCTGACCCCCGAGGAAGGCGTGTCACCAGGCCAGGCCTGCGTGTTTTATGAGACGAGCGGCAGCCGCATCTTCGGCGGCGGCTGGATCTGGCGCGGGTACTGAAGCGTTCGGGTTTTTTGTTGTACCGCCGGGGGCTCTGCCCCACATTGCCTTCGGCGTTCGGCTGGCTTACGCGGCCCCACTGGGGCCACGGTCCAGCCTCACCCCGCCGAGGTATTTTTGAACCAGAGAAGACAGGCCCGGTGCGCCACATGGGCCAGACGGAGCACTCGCGACATGCCGGGAACCAGGACAGCCAAAAGCGGCCCGAGGAGGCGGCCGCAGGCCGGTGACGAGATATCCTGTGCGCGCCGCAGGCGCGCTCCGCTGGATCACACCCGGCCGAGCGCCATGACCGCGTTGAGACCGCCGAAGGCAAAGGCGTTCGACAAGACCGTATCCACCTCGACCTCGCGCGCCTCATTGGGCACCACGTCAAGGGCACATTCCGGGTCCGGCTCTTCATAGCCGATCGTCGGCGCGATCACGCCGTCGCGGACCGCCATGATGCAGGCCAAAAGCTCGACCGCGCCGGTCCCCCCGATCAAATGACCATGCATCGACTTGGTCGACGAGATCATCAGATCATCCGCATGGGTGCCAAAAACATCCGCCACTGCGGCGCACTCGGTCTTGTCATTGGCCGCCGTACCGGTCCCATGCGCATTGATATAGCCCACGCGCTCCCGCGCGATCTTGCCATCCGCCAACGCCCCCGCGATCGCCCGCGCAGCCCCCTGTTTTGAGGGCATCACGATGTCGGCGGCATCCGAGGTCATGGCAAAGCCCGTCACCTCGGCAAGGATATCCGCCCCGCGCGCGCGGGCGTGGTCATAGTCTTCAAACACAAACACCCCCGCGCCTTCGCCCTGGACCATGCCGTTGCGGGTCGCTGAAAACGGCCGGCAGGCGTCGCGCGACATCACCCGCAGGCCTTCCCACGCCTTGACCCCGCCGAAACACAACATCGATTCCGACCCGCCGGTGATCATCGCGGTGGCCAAGCCATGGCGAATCATCTGAAACGCCTGCCCCATCGCGTGGTTGGACGACGCACAGGCGGTGGCGACGGTGAAACTCGGGCCTTTGAGGTTGAACTCCATACTCACATGGCTGGCGGCGGCGTTGTTCATCAGCTTGGGCACCACAAAAGGATGCACCCGGTTTTTGCCCTCTTCATAGACAGCGCGATAATTCTCGTCCTGCGTCATCAGCCCGCCACCCGAAGTGCCCAGCACCACGCCCGAGCGATTGGCCAGCTCGCCGGCAAAGCGCAGACCGGCCTGCGCCAGCGCCTCACGCGCCGCGATCAGGGTGAACTGGGTGAAGCGATCATAGAGCGACAACTGCTGGCGGTTGAACACCGCCTCAGCCTCAAACCCCTTGACCTGCCCGCCGATCTTGATCGCCAGCCGGTCCACGTCGCGGAATTCCAAAGGCCCGATTCCGCAACGCCCCTCGCGCATCGCCTCCAGCGTTTCGGGCACGCTTTGCCCCAGCGGGTTGATTGTCCCGGCACCTGTGATGACGACACGCTTCACGCGGATTGGTCTTTCACCAGACGCTCGATGCCGGCAACGATGCTGCGCACAGACGAGATGTCGAAATCCGATTCCGAAGGCGCATTCGCGTTGAAGGGGATTTGGATATCAAACGCCTCTTCGATGGCAAAGATCGACTCCACCAGCCCCAGACTGTCGATCCCCAGGGTCTCGGGCGTGCTGTCGAGGCTCACGTCCCCGGGCTCCAACATGGCCTGATCCGCGATGATGTCGATGACCTGCTGTTCGATAGACACGTGACCCGTCCCATCTGACTTCCATTTGGGGGTGATTTAGTCCTTCCCCGAAAGCTTTGAAACCGCTTTCTTCATCTCCGCGACGTCGCGGAACAGCCGCGGCAGCCGCCGCAGGCCTTTATACATCTCGATATGCGTGTCCATCTTGGTGGCGGGATAGCCCAGCACCACCCGGCCTTCCGGCACGTTCGACAACACCACCGAAGCACCCCCCAGAATCGCGCGGTCGCCCACCGTCAGATTGTCGGACACACCTGATTGCCCGCCCAACACCACGTTGTTGCCAATCCGGCTGGAGCCGGCGATGCCCACCTGCGCGCAGATCAGGCAATCGCGGCCCAGCACGACGTTGTGACCGACCTGCGCAAGGTTGTCGAACTTGCAGCCATCGCCCACCACGGTATCGCGCACGGTGCCGCGGTCGATGCAACTATTGACGCCCAGTTCCACATCGTCGCCGACCCGGACAGAGCCAAGCGAATGAATCCGTGCCCAGCTTTGCGCTTTGGCGTCGGCCTCACCGCCGAGGCTCTCGCGCGCCGCCTCGACCCCGGATTTCTCGGGCGTGACAAAGGAAAACCCGTCAGCCCCTACCGCAGCCCCGGGATGGGCAACAAAGCGCGCGCCGATATGCACCTTGTGGCCGATCCGCACCCCGGCATGCAGCAGCGCGTCCTCGCCAATCGTTGCACCTGCACCGATAAACACCTGCGGGCCGATCACCGACCCCGGGCCAATCCGCGCGTCCGGCCCGATCACCGCAAGAGGCCCGACGCTAACACCCACCCCCAACTCGGCACTTGCGTCAATCACAGCCGAGGGATGGTGCCCCGGCGCATAGCCCGCCCCGGGATCCATCATCGCGCTCAGCCCCGACATGGCGAAGCGCGGCCGCGGCGCGAGGATTGCCGCCTGCAAACCATAGCTTTGCCAATCCGCCCCGTCCCAGAGCAGCGCTGCCCGCGCCGCCCCGTCCGCCAGCCCCTCGGCATAGTCCGGCCGCATCGCCAGGGCCAGATCGTCCGGCCCGGCCATGGCCGGCTCGGCCACGCGCGCCACGCGCAAATCGACGTCCCCCTTGGCCTGCAAGCCAAGGGCGGCGGCAATCTCGGCAATTATATGCGACATGGACCCTCCGGCGTGTTTCACGCCGCAGGTTTAGCTGTCTCCCCGCCGCAGGGCCACCCCTGCATTGGCCAGCGCCTGCCACAGGATCCCATCCCGGCCATAGACATCGCGGCGGTACTGCACATGGCCTTTGGCCTGGGTAAAAGCGGTGCGGTAAATCAGGTGCACCGGAACGGGCTCTACCAGATCGACCTTGGTTTCCGCCCGTGTGTCGAGCACGCGGTGGAAGAACCCCTTGGGATCCGCCTCCTGCACCGCCAGCAGCGTGTAGGCAAAATCATGCGGGTCATCGAGGCGGATACAGCCATGGCTGAAGGTCCGCACCTCACGCACAAAGAGATGCTGTGACGGCGTGTCGTGCAGATAAATGTTGTGCTTGTTGGGGAACATGAACTTCACCGACCCAAGCGCATTCCGCGGCCCCGGGGGCTGGCGCATGTTGAACGGAAAGCTGCGCGCGGAGTACTGCGAAAAGCCATTGCCCCGGCTGACCACGCGGCCCCGGCTGTCGACAATCTGCAAATGCCGCACCGCGCCGGGGTTCGACCGCAAGAGCGGCAGGTATTCATTTACGATGATCGACCGCGGCACGTACCAGGACGGGTTGATGACCATATGGGTCATCACGTCGGAAAACTCAGGCGTGCGCCGGTCACGATCCTGATGGCCGACGACCGAGCGGGTCGAAAAGGTCAGCTTGCCGTCATCGATGATCGTGGCGTGGAAATCCGTCAGGTTGACGTTGACATGCCGCTTGCCCTTGCCCTCGGGCAGGTTCAGCCAGCGTTCGCGCTCCATCGCAACGATGATCGACTTCAGCCGCGTCTCGGGCGCGGTGTTGATCTCACGCATGGTGCCCGGCCCGGCAACGCCGTCGGCCTCAAGCCCGTGGTTGATCTGGAACTCCATCACCGCGGCTTCCATCGCCGAATCGTACGTGGCGCTGAGCGACGGCGCGAGATAGCCCATGGCAATCAGCCGGTCGCGCAGGGCGGTGACGCGTGGGCCGGACTGGCCAGGTTCGAGCTTTTGCGCCGAGACCGGCAGGCCCCAGCCGCCATGGGCGATCCGATATTCCAACATCAGCTTGGCGCGCATCAGGCGGGCATATTCCGGCGTTTTCGGCGCCAGATCGCGCATCACCGCGCGCGGGTCTTCATTGGCCAGCCGGGCCAGCAGGGCGTCGGACGGGCGCCGCGGAAGCTCACGCTTGATGCCTTTGATGATTGTGCCGGGCTCGAGCACGCCGGATTGCAGATCATGCGCAAAGCGCAGGAAGGTCTGCGATAGCGCCACTTCCAACGCGCCACGCTCGGCCCCCGTACGCGCAGCGCGCATCTGCTGCAGCAGAACCTGCGCATTATAGCGCTGTGCCGGCAGCGCGTGGTCACCCGCCATCTCAAGCGCCTCGATCAGCGCAAGTCGGCGGTCGCGGTCGGCGTCAGTGGCGCCGGTCCAGATCGGTTGGAAATCACGTGCTCGGTAGAACGCGGCCAACCCGTCATCGTCGCTGATGGATTCGGCCACCGCCTGTTTGAACGCCGTCACCCGAAGGTTCAGCCCGTCCTCTGCCGAGGCGTAAGGCGCCCCCGCCATCAACGCGACGCTGAGCGCCACAACCTTGGGAAAACTTCCCGAAATTGTCCCTTTGACCCGATCGATCATCAAAAACCCCTGATTCAATACGTCCCGCTCGCGGATTCCAGTGTGAGATCAACAGCCTGTGCCTGTCCACTCACAAATGCGCCAAACCCGAAACATCTTGTAACCCAAGCTCCCATCGCACGGTCTCTTAACAGATTTGCCACAGTGCCAACACTATTAAGCAGAAACCCGCCGATTTCCCCTTGATCCTTCGAATGCTCCTCAAATCACCCTTTCGATCACATCTGATTCGTGGCATAGAAACTGAGACATCTGGGGATAGATGGCAGGACGCGCACAACGATGCGCACAGAAACAGGTACAGAGACTAAACGGGACAGGCTCTCAAATCATGACTGACTCAGCTTCTAGCAGCCTTTCGCGGCGTGCGGTTTTGGGCGCATTTGCGGCGACACTCGTCACAGCGGCCCCCACCTACTCGAACGCGGCAGGCTTTCTGCGCGGCGGTGGCGACATCCGCCGGCTCAAGATGTATTCGGCCCGCACCGGTGAACGCATCGACATGATCTACTGGATCGAAGGTCACTACATCAAAGATGCGGTGCGCGAGATCAATTATTTCATGCGCGATTGGCGCACCAATGACGTCAAGAACATCGACCTGCGCACCGTCGATCTGATGACCGCCGCGCACAACCTGATGGACGCGACCGAGCCGTATCTGCTGATCTCGGGCTACCGCAGCCCCAAGACCAACGCGATGCTGCGCTCACGCTCCCGCGGTGTGGCCAAGAATTCTCGCCACCTGCGCGGCCAGGCCGCTGACCTGCGGTTGTCGTCGCGCTCGGTCCATCAAATGGCACGCGCCGCCTCAGCCTGCCGCGCCGGTGGCGTCGGCCGGTATTCGAAATCCAACTTCGTTCACATGGATTGCGGCCCGGTACGCAGCTGGGGCCGCTAACCCCCCGAAAAATCACTTCAAAAATCGTCCCGATCAAAGCGCCCCATCTGGGGCGTTTTTCTTTTGTAAAGGATTGGGTGGCGCGGCAACAGTCAGGTATTCCTGCCCTGCGGCGCATCATAGACGTGGCAAGTGAGAAAGAAGTGGCGCGGTTGACGGGGCTCGAACCCGCGACCCCCGGCGTGACAGGCCGGTACTCTAACCAACTGAGCTACAACCGCTCACTGCCGCCCGTGCGCATCGGCTCCGGCGTGAGAGGCGTTGTATGACCGCACCCGCATGTCGTCAAGCGGTTTCCCCGCGCTATACACGCCATTTTTCGCCGCCTTGCCCCGGGAATCGTGCCCCCCGCGCCACGGTTTTCCACAACCCCAGGGGGAGAGCGGGAAAAACCCTTGCCTGACAGAGGCCTGCGCCGCTTTTCTGATCCGGTCTGCGAAGAAAATGCGCTAAGCTCCGGGGGGAGCCCAAATGATTGATCTGACGCGCCGGACCTTTCTGTCCGCCACTTCCGCTGCCTGTGCCTTGGGGGCGCCCGGTATGGCCAAGGCCGCCCCGGTCATCGCCCTGCCCAAGGATGTCGCACGGCGGGATGCCGCCACAGTGATGGCCATCCGCACCAGCAGCCCGGTGGTCGGCATGACCTTTGACGATGGACCACACCCGCGCCTGACGCCGATCCTGCTGGATATACTCAAGGCGCGCGGGCTGAAAGCGACGTTTTACCTGATCGGCAACCGCGTGGTGGCCTGGCCCGATATCGTGCGCCGGATCGTCGCCGAGGGCCACGAGATCGGCAATCACAGCTGGAGCCATCCCGACCTTAGCCGCCGATCCGACACATCCGTGATGAATGAGATTGATCGCACCACCGACGCGATCTTCAAGGTTGCGGGCCGCCCGCCTGTCACGTTCCGTCCGCCCTATGGCGCGTTCACCCGCCGCCAGCGGCTGATGCTTTATGAAAAGCGCAACCTGCCGACGATCCTCTGGTCGGTCGATCCGCAGGATTGGCGCCGCCCCGGCTCCAACACGGTTGCTCGGCGCATCCTCAAGGGCTCCCGCCCCGGGGCGATCATCCTCAGCCACGACATCCAAAGCGGCACGGTCAAGGCGATGCCGCAGACGCTGGATGGGCTACGCACCCGCGGCCTGCGTTTTGCGACGATTTCCCAGATGATGGGCTGGCCGCTTTGGCAAAAGCGCAGGTTTCGCCGCGTAACTGGTTAGGGCCGAGGCGTCTGTCGCCCCAGCCCCACGCGTCGCGCGGTTTTACCGATCAGGCAGCGGGATAAACTCCGCATCGTCGCCGGGTGGCAGTTGGAACCGGCCATGCGCCCAGTCTTCGCGGCGCCAGGCCTCCTTGGCCTCTTCGATCCGCTCCATCGACGAGGCGACGAAGTTCCACCAGATATAGCGCGGCCCCTCCAACGTCTCACCCCCCAGGAGCATCAGCCGTGCGCCCTGCGCACCCGCGGTCAGCGACACGCGATCGCCGGGACGGAAGACCATCATCTGACCGGCCTCATAGATGTCCCCCGCCACGCTGACGGACCCTTCGACGACGTAAACACCGCGGTCTTCGTGGTCATCGGGCAGCGGGATCTTGGCGCCGGCTTGCAACACCGCATCGGCATAAAACATCTCGGACGCGGTCTTCACCGGTGCTGTCTCACCATAGGCGGTGCCGAGGATCAGCCGGACCTCTTTGCCTTCGCCCTCCATGAAAGGCAGCGCATCGACGCCGGCATGGATAAACTCGGCGGGGCGATCCTCGTGATCCTTGGGCAGCGCGACCCAAGTCTGGATGCCGAAAAACGGCATCGGGTCGACCTGAGTTTCATCATCGGTGCGCTCAGAATGGGTGATCCCTTCCCCCGCCACCATCCAGTTGACGGCCCCCGGTTCGATCCACTGATCGGTGCCCAGGCTGTCACGATGGTGCATCCGGCCGCGATAGAGATAGCTGATCGTCGCAAGACCAATATGTGGATGCGGGCGCACGTCCATGCCCTTGGTCGGCAGGAACTCTGCCGGGCCCATCTGGTCGAAAAAGATGAACGGCCCCACCATCTGGCGTTTCGGCGCGGGCAAGGCGCGGCGCACCTCAAAGCTGCCCAGATCGCGCGCGCGCGGGACAATGACGGTGTCGATGGCATCCACCTCGTCTCCGGTGGGGCAATGCGGATCAAGCGCGGGGTTCCAGCTCATGGCGTGTCCTTTCGGGGGTAACTCTTGTTTGAGACAAAGATAGGCGCTGGCGGCCCGCGTGCAATTCCGCGCAAACCGCGGATGTTTGCGCGAATTCGCACAGAACCACCCCTCTCCCCAACAGAAACAACAGAAACGCAGAGCTTCTTGCCCCGTCGCCCCCCGCTTGATAGGCCTAAGGGTCAAGCGAGGGAGGCGCGTATGACTGACGACATCGATCCGGTGGAAAACCTGATCCGCTTTGGCTGGGAGGAATGGGTCGCCCTGCCCGATCTGGGCCTGCCGGCGCTGCGGGCCAAGGTCGATACCGGCGCGCGCACCTCGGCGCTGCATGCCTCGGATATCGAAACCTTTGGCCCCGCCGCGGCGCCCCAGGTGCGCTTCATGGTGCATCCGGTGCCCGGGCGCGACGATCTGGTGATCCCGTGCTCGGCCCGCATCGTCGATCGGCGCACCGTCACCTCGTCGAACGGCGAATCCGAAAGCCGCTATGTCATCGCCTCGACCCTGCGGGTGGGTGAGGAAAGCTGGCGGATCGAGATCACGCTAACGGATCGGTCGAACATGGCGAGCCGGATGCTCTTGGGGCGCGAGGCGCTGAAGGATCACATCACCATCGTCGCCACAGAACGGTTCCAGCAACCACAGCTGAGCTATGACGAATACACCACCGCCAAGATGCGCCAGCAGGCACCCAACCGGGCGCTGCGGGTGGCGGTGCTGTCGCGGGAGGACAATTATTCGACCCGGCGGCTGGTGGAAGAAGGTGACAAGCGCGGCCATTCGGTTGAGGTGATCGACACCACGCGCTGTTACATGGCGATCAACACGCTGTCTCCGGAAGTGCATTACGATGGCAAACGCCTGCCGCGCTACGACGCGGTGATCCCGCGCATCGGCGCCTCGGTCACCGCCTATGGCACCGCCGTAATCCGCCAGTTCGAGACCATCGGCACCTTTTGTGTGAACGGCTCCGAGGGGATCGCCGCCTCGCGGGATAAACTTTACGCCCATCAGCTGATGGCACGACACAAGATCGGGATGCCGGAAACCGCCTTTGCTGCCTCACCCAAGGATACCGACAGTCTGATGAGTCTGGTGGGCACTGCGCCGCTGATAGTGAAACTGCTGGAATCGACGCAAGGCAAAGGTGTGGTGCTGGCCGAAACCAAGAAAGCCGCAAGCTCGGTGATCGACGCGTTTCGGGGGCTCAAGGCGAACTTCCTGGTGCAGGATTTCGTCAAAGAGGCCGCGGGCGAGGATATCCGCTGTCTGGTGGTGGGTGGCCGGGTGGTCGCCGCGATGAAACGCACCGGGGCCGAGGGGGATTTCCGCTCGAACCTGCATCGCGGCGGCTCGGCCAAGGTGGTGCGGATTTCCAAGGCCGAACGCGAGGCGGCGGTGCGCGCGGCCAAGGCGTTTCGTTTGAACCTCGCGGGCGTGGATCTCTTGCGCTCGGAAAACGGGCCAAAGGTGCTGGAGGTCAACTCGAGCCCCGGCCTAGAAGGCATTGAAACCGCAACGAAAAAGAATATCGCTGAGCGGCTTTATGAGCATATCGAGGCGCAGGTGCGCCCCGCCCCGGTGCGCAAACGGCGCAACAACAAGGTCTGAGGTCACCCCCCCTAAAGAAACCTCGTCAGCGCCCAGCCGACGGCGATGATCTGCGCAATGCCCAGTACAACCGAGCTGCCATGCAGCACGCCGAAGCGGCGGCTGTGGCCTGCGTCGCTGGCGGCGTTGATTGCGGGCATCAGCACCTGCCGGGCGGGGATCGTTGTCAGCGCCACAACCGCCAGGATGGCAGCGGCCAGCAGGTCGAACGGCACACTCAACGCCGCGGCCAGCCCGGCACAGGCGATGACGCAAAGGTAGAACACCGGAAAGGCGCGGCGCAGCAGGTGCCCGGCCTTTTCCGCCGGCAGATTCTTGAACAAAAACGCTGCAAATCCAAAGGAATAGAACACCATTCCCCCGAACAGAAGCGCGGTGGTCAACAAAGCGGCTTGGGTCATTCTGGCTTCCTCGCGCTGCCCATATATTGCACCCAGGTGACCGGCACGGTGCCAAAGGTCAGGTCCATCCGCCGTGTCACCCCGCGTGGCCCCAGCCCCACCAGCTTTTGCGGGCTCAACCCGGCACCCTGCATCACGGCCTCAAGCTCACGCGGGGTGATGAACATCTGCGGATCATGCGTGCCCTGCGGCAAAAGCCGCAGCACGTCCTCGGCCATGGTGATGGTCAGGAACCGCGCCAGCGGGTTGCGGTTGATCGTATCGTAGAGAAAGAGCCCGCCGGGTTTCAGCACCCGCGCCACCTCGGCCAGCACGGTGTCAAGATCGGCCACATGCTCCAGCACGTCAACGCAGACCACCGCGTCGTAACCCGCGTCAGCGTATGGCAACGCCTCGCCCACGCCCTCGTCATAGCGGATGTCCAGCCCCTCACCCGCCGCATGCGCGCGGGCGGCGCGCAGCGCGTCGCGCGCGGGGTCGATGCCGGTGACGTCCGCGCCGCGGCGCGCCAAAGCCTCGGCCATGAAGCCGCCGGCGCAGCCGAGATCGAGCACTGCCTTGCCCTGCCAATCGATCTGCCGGTCAAACCAGCGCATCCGCCCGGGCACGAGGTTCTTCAAGGTGCGCACCCAGCGGATGTCGTCCGACCACCACTGATCGGCCACGGCGTCATAAATCGTCAGGTCATTGCGTGCGGGCGCGGCCATCGGCGGGCTCCTTTCCGGGCAGCATGTAGGGGGTTTCGGCACGGTAGGCGTGCCATTCGGCGCCGTACCGCTTGGCAAAGCGGCGCTCTTTCAGCACGGGTGCTGCCAGGCAATAGGCGGTAAAGGTGATGGCCAACGCCAGTTGGTCGGGCGTCCAGACCGGCACGGTCCAGAGCGTCAGCGCAAAGCTCAGGTAAATCGGCTGGCGGATCACGCGGAAAAGCCCGCGTTTTGGCATTGGTGGAAAGACCGGCTTGCGCCCGGCAAAGACCGACAGCCAGCCAAGCGCGCCCGATTGCACCTCGGCCCCGGCATCCCAGCTGGCCTTGATCAGCAAGAGCCAGGCGGCTGTGTAGGCCGCACAAATGACCCAGAACGCGACCCCTGTCGCCTGCCACCAGATCACGCCCGACGGCGTCCAGAACAGAAACAGTGCCGCCAATTGCATCGAGGCAATCAGCGCAAAGCTGGTGGTCGCCAGCGCGCCGCCATGCGGCCCTGGCACCAACCGCGCCACCAGCCGCGCGCCACGCCCATTCAGCAAAACCGAATGCGCGATCGGGAATTGCAGCAAAAGCAAGAGGTTGGTTAACAACGCCCAGGGCCAGGGCACAGCGCCAAAAGACCGGCTCATGCCAAAGAACATCGCCCAAATCATTGCCAGCACAGCGACGGCAAAGACCAGATGGCAGAGCGCGCCCAAGCCAAGCGCCAACAGCATCCGGCCTGCCCCCGGCGCAGGACGCAAAGCGCCCAGCACAAGGCGCGTCAATCGGGTGAAATGGTTCGGGTCAGCCTGCATCGCGCTGGAGATAGCCTGACCACCCGGCCCGTCCAGAGCGGTTGTGACGCTGGGACGCGCCTCTTTACCTGACCGCAGCCTTTCCCTATATCTTCGCTCAGGAATAGGATGAGGACCGATACATGAACGAGACAAGCCCCCCGCTCGAAGGTGCGCCGCTGATCGCCCCCTCCAGCACGGACCATCCCCTGTACGAACAGGCGGTAGAGGCTTGCCGGTCGGTCTATGACCCGGAAATCCCGGTCAATATCTATGACCTCGGCCTGATCTACACGATTGAAATCGATGATGAAAACGCGGTGCGTGTGATCATGACCCTGACCGCCCCGGGCTGTCCGGTGGCCGGCGAGATGCCCGGCTGGGTCGCCGACGCGATCGAACCGCTGCCGGGTGTGAAACAAGTCGATGTGGAAATGGTGTTCGAGCCGCCGTGGGGTATGGACATGATGTCCGACGAGGCGCGGTTGGAGCTCGGCTTTATGTGATTGCAAGCTGATTGGCTTGCATTTTCGCGATGCAAGTGATACCACTTGCGCATGTCCTTTCTTGTTCTGACAGGTGACATCGTCGAGTCCTCGGCGTTGGAGGCAGAAGCGCTGGATGCAGCGATGGCGGCGCTGCACAGCGCGGCCGAGGCCGTGGCGGCGCATTACGCGCCCTGTGTCATGGGCTTTGCCCGGCGCGGTGGCGACGGGTGGCAGATGGTCATCGACCGGCCCAAGAACGCCCTGCGCATTGCGCTTTACCTGCGCGCCTGCCTGCGCCGGGCCTCGGCCAATGTCACAACCCGTATCGCCATCGCCGAAGGCGCGGCGCGCTTTCCCGAAGGCCAGCCGCCCGATCCCAATAGCGGCCACGGCGCCGCGCTCACCGCGTCGGGGCGGCTTCTGTCCAACCTGCCGACCCACGCGCTGATGGCGCATGCCGGCGGTGGCGCCCTCGCCGCCGCCACCCTGCTGGCTGATGAGATCGCCAAGGGCTGGACCCAAGCGCAGGCACGCGCCTTGGCCGAGGTGCTGTTACCGCGTCCCCGCCCCCGTTCTGCCGTCGCCAAAGAGCTTAAGATTTCCCGCCAGGCGGTCGATCAGGCGCTGCACGCGGGTGGTTTTCCAGCCATTGAGGCGGCCCTCACGGCGCTCGAGACGCAAGCGGCCCCACCTGCAAACGGGGAAAGCAAGCCATGACACTTGCGCTGCCTCCGGGCGCGATAGCGACGTTTGCCGCGCTTTTGCTGGCCCACATGCTCGCCGATTTCCTGTTCCAGCCCAGCTGGATGGTCGCCCGCAAGCGCAACCCGCTGATCCTGCTGCTGCATGGCGCGCTGGTCTTTGTGTTTTCCACCGCCGCGCTGGGCGGGGTCTGGCAGATCGCCCTGCTCGTGGCCGCGCTGCACCTGGTCATCGACGCGGTCAAGGTCTGGGCCCTGCCCCGCGCCGTCAGCAAAGGGCTCGCGGCTTTTCTGACCGACCAGACCCTGCACCTGGCCACTCTCGCCTTTGTCGCGATCTGGTGGCCCGGCACCTTTGCCCAAGGCGCCTGGGCGGCCTGGGCCGGCGGGCTGGTGCCCATCGCGCTGCTGCTGTCGGGCTTCATCGCAACCGTGGTGGCCGGCGGCTTTGCTGTCGGCATGCTGACCGCCCGCTTTCAGGGCGCCATTGCTGAAAAGGGCCTGCGCGATGCGGGGCGGCTGATTGGCCAGCTGGAACGGGCACTGATCTTTCTGCTGGTGCTGATCGGAGAGCCCGCCGCGGTCGGATTCCTGATCGCCGCAAAATCCATCCTGCGCTTTGACACCGCCAAGGATGACCAGAAAGCCTCGGAATACGTGATTGTCGGCACCCTCGCCTCCTTCGGCTGGGCGCTTGCCGCCAGCGTTGCGACACAGCAACTTCTTGAGATCGCCGCCGTGGCACCCTAAATTGCACCCAACGCACAATGAGGTATCCCGATGTTCGGCATTCCAGGCAAACAGGCGATCACAATGACCCCCGCCGCGGTGGCGCAGATCAGCAAGCTGATGGACAGCGATGGCCGTCATGGCCTGCGTATAGGCGTCAAAAAAGGCGGCTGCGCCGGCATGGAATACACCATGGACTATGTCGACACCCCTGATCCCAATGACGAGGTGGTCGAACAGGATGGCGCCCGCGTGATGATCGCGCCGATGGCGCAAATGTTCCTTTTCGGCACCGAGATCGATTACGAGGTGCACCTGCTCGAATCCGGGTTCAAGTTCCGCAATCCCAACGTGGCCGATGCCTGCGGCTGTGGGGAATCGATCAAGTTCAAAGATGTCGAGAAACTGGCCGCCGAGCAGCGCCAGGGGTAAGCGCCTTGGCGCTGACGATCAGCCTTTTTGCGCTCAGCGTCATGGCGGTGATTGCGCTGCGCGCCGACCGTCACTTTGCCGACCATTCCGATCTGCCAATGAATTTCGGGTTTGATGGCAGCCCCGGTTGGCGCGCGCCGCGGCGCGTGGCTTTGTGGTTCATGCCGGGGCTGGCCGCCGTTGTGTTGCTGCCGATTGCCTTTGCCTTGCCCGATGTCAATGGCGCCACCATCGGCGCAGTGGCATTCCTCGGCGGGCAAGCCCTGCACCTCTACCTGATCGGACGGACGCTATGAGCGTCAGCGACGAAGAGATCGCCTTTGCCAAAGAGCTCTTTGCCGACCTTGGCGGGATCACCACACGCAAGATGATGGGCGGGCTGTGCCTCTATCACGAGGGCACGATCTTTGCGATCATCCACAGCGATTTTGGCCTTATGATCAAGGGCGCCGGCGCCTTTGCCGACAAGCTCGACGCAATGGGCTGCACGCGCTTTACCTACACGCGCAAGAATGGCGTCACCACCTCGATGCCCTACTGGACCCTGCCCGACAGCGCCCAGGACGACCCGGACGAGGCCGTGGCCCTCGCGCGCGAGGCGCTGCAATATCTTTAGTCGTTTGGGTTAAACAGCGCTTAGCCGAGATCATAGCCTCGGCCGGCGACAACTCGGATGTCCAGGCGCCCTTGACGCCGCGCCCTGCCCCGCGATGATGGCGCACACCAACGCAAGGGGGAAGGCATGCGACGCAAACTGGCCGCTGGCAATTGGAAGATGAACGGCACAGGCGCGGCCCTGGCTGAGATTGCGGCTTTGGGCGCGGTGTCTGGCGACGGCGCAGAAGTGCTGATTTGCCCGCCGGCAACTCTGGTGGCTGCGGCGGCGCGGAACGAGGCCGGCGTGACCATTGGCGGCCAGGATTGCCATGCCGCCGCCGCGGGCGCCCATACCGGCGATGTCTCGGCGGCGATGCTGGCGGATGCTGGCGCGCGCTATGTGATCATCGGCCATTCCGAACGCCGCGCCGATCACGGCGAAAGCGACGCGGATATCCACGCCAAATGTCTGGCGGCCTGGGAGGCCGGTTTGGTGGCCATCGTCTGCGTCGGCGAAAGCCTCGATCAACGCGAAAGCGGGGATACGCTCGACGTCATCGGCGCCCAACTGGCGGGCTCGATCCCCGACGGCGCCACGGGGGATACCCTCGTGGTTGCCTACGAGCCGATCTGGGCCATCGGCACCGGCAAGGTGCCCAGCACCGACCAGATCGGTGAGGTGCATGATTTCATGCGCAGTCAGCTGGAAACCCGCTTTGGCGCAGAAACCGGCCAGGCAATCCGGCTGCTCTATGGCGGGTCGGTCAAAGCCTCCAACGCCAGCGAGATCTTTGCTGTGCCCAATGTCGATGGCGCGCTGGTGGGGGGTGCCTCACTCAAGGCCGCGGATTTTGCCCCGATCTTCGCAGCTTTGAACGCAAGTTGATCTGTCAATGGCAGGAGCGAGGGGCCAGCCCCTCGCGCTCCCCGGAGTTTACTGGGCAAGATGAAGGGGACCGCTTGGCCTTGGAAGGTCAGGCGTGCTTTGAGTGTGACCCGCCACAGACGCCTGCCAAGAGAAACGACGCCCCGAACCGGAGCGTCGCCTTTGCATTTGCTGAATAAAAGCGCGCGGAAGCGCTCATTTGGATCACGTCATCTGATGATGATCTCCGGTCCCATAAAGGTCGTTGGCAACCAGGTACTGAGCGCCGGAATATATGTCACCATGATGAGGAAGATGAAGAGCACACCCAGGAACGGCAGCGCCGCGCGCACGACGCGCATCATTGGCATCCCCGCCACCCCAGAGGTCACAAAGAGGTTGAGACCCACCGGCGGCGTGATCATCCCGATCTCCATATTCACCACCATGATGATACCGAGGTGAATCGGGTCGATCCCCAGCTCGATGGCAATCGGGAACACCAAGGGCGCCACGATCACGATCAGGCCCGACGGCTCCATGAACTGGCCGCCGATCAGCAGGATCACGTTGACGATGATCAGGAACACCACTGGGCCAAAGCCTGCATCCAGCATCGCCGCCGCGATGCTTTGCGGGATCTGTTCGTCGGTCAGCACGTGTTTCAGGATCAGCGCGTTGGCGATGATGAACATCAGCGTGATCGTCAGCTTGCCCGCCTCAAAGAGCGTATCCTTGGTGTCCTTGTGCACAAAGGCGGTGACCAGTGCGATGGGCTTTTGCAAGAGCGACAGGTTGGGCTGGCCCTCGGGGCGCGACAGCGGCCCCATGTCGCGATAGACGAATGTGGCGATGAAGAAGGCATAGACCGCCGCCACGGCCGCCGCCTCGGTCGGCGTGAAGATCCCGCCATAGATGCCACCGAGGATGATGACGATCAGGAAGAGACCCCAGCCGGCCTCGGCGCCCGACTCCAACACCTCGCCCCAGCCCTTCCATTCGCCTTTCGGCAGGTTGCGCACCTTGGCAATGAAGTAGATCGTCAGCATCAGCATCGTGCCGGCCATCAGGCCCGGGATCACGCCCGCCAGGAACATCCGGCCCACCGAAACGTCAGTGGCCGAGGCATAGACCACCATCACGATCGACGGCGGGATGAGGATGCCCAACGTGCCCGCATTGGCGATGACACCGGCGGCGAAATCCTTGGTGTAGCCGACCTGCCGCATGCCCGCGATCACGATGGAACCAATGGCGACCACCGTGGCCGGCGATGAGCCCGACAAGGCCGCAAAGAGCATACAGGCAAAGACACCCGCGATGGCCAGCCCGCCAGGGAAGTGCCCAACGATGGCGATGGAAAACCGGATGATCCGCCGTGCCACCCCGCCGGTCGACATAAACGACGACGCAAGGATGAAGAACGGGATTGCCAGCAGCGTGTAGTGCCCCGCCATCGCCTGGAAAAAGCTTTGCGCGATCGAGGCAAGCGACGTGTCGCTGAGCACCAAGAGGAACAAAGTGGACGAGAACCCCAGCGCGATGGCGATCGGCACGCCGATCATCATCAGGCCGATGACCATGCCAAAGAGAATGACGACTTCCATGGTCTTATCCTTCGCGGTTCATATGGGCCACGTCTTCGACCGCATCTTCGGCTTCGTGGCTGACGATCAGGCTGTCTTCCTTGCCCGTCCAGATCCGGGCGCCGGCCTGCAGGAACCGGAAAAGCAGCAAGGCCGCGCCCACCGGCAGGATGAAATACGGGATGAACCGCGGGATCTTTTCGTATTCTTCGCCCTCATTGATCCAGGGCTCGATAAAGCGCAGCCATTCGGGCATCGGGATATCCACCACCTCGTACCAGCTGCGGTAGGAGGTGCGCTTCATTTCTTCCAGCCCCGTGGGAAACCAGCGCCCGGTGGTCTGCGGCAGGTTGGCGAAATTGGCCCAATAATCCCACGCGCCTTTCAGCAAGAGCCCGGCATAGGCGATGCAGATCGCCACGGCGATGAGCGCGGTGACACGGCGCGCGGTGGGCGCCATCAGGTTGGTGAGCGCGTCGACGCCGAGGTTGGCGGTCTTCTTGACCGCATAGCTCACCCCAAAGAGCACCAGCCAGGCAAACAGGAACGACGTCGCCTCAAGCCCCCAGATCAGCCCGGTGTTAAAACCGTAACGCAGAACCACGTTGATAAAGGTGATGATCGTCATGGCGCCCAGGATCAGGGCGATAAACGTCTCTTCGAGTTCGTCGACAAAACGAGCCAGCCCGGTGGCCGGTGGATGATGCGCAGACATGTCTGCCCCCCGTGCAAAATGCCGCTGGAAATTGGGTAGGTGTAGCCCGGCCCCAATGCGATTAAGGGGCCGGGCCGTCCGGTTTAGAACCGGATCAGTTCATGGCGTT
>JAAUYB010067670.1_pt1 | contig 31311 bp, 20 predicted proteins | sample 7278071 | NCBI WGS metagenome assembly JAAUYB01 (sample SAMN14350121, study PRJNA611818) | marine sediment metagenome | isolation source: surface marine sediment (1.8m) | place: French Polynesia: Moorea | collected 2018-08 | reverse complement strand
TATATGGTAGCGTGAACAGGGCCGGGCATGGATTGCCTCAGGAAGGAACCAAAGCCAATGAAGCTCTGAAAAAGCTCGCTTACCGGCATGGCCCGGGTCTGTTCGCGCCGGGCAAACAATCCCGCGGGAACCTGTTATTACTTTAAGACCGAAGGCATGCCCGCACACCTAAACAAACCGGGAAAGCCTGAAAAGAATCTCATGTGGGGATTGCAAAAACTACCTTTCCGGCCTGCGCTACCCTTCGGTCTCCGCACAAGCGTCGCGTTCTTTTCCGGTCCCTCCGTCGCGAACAAAACCCACCTTGCTCATAAGCAGGGTCATCATTCAGGCCGGCTTTTGATTCCCTGCCAAGGTTGAGCCAGGTGGGCCTTGTTCACGCTACTTAGGAACAAGTCAATCCCAAAAGACCGAAGGCATTGCCGCACATAAATACAAACCGTCTTTCAGGCCGTGAGCTACCCTTCGGTCTCCGCACAAGCGTCGCGTTGTTTTCCGGTGCCTCCGTCGCGAACAAAACCCACCTTGCCCATAAGCAAGGTCATCATTCAGGCCGGCTGTCGGTTCCCTACCCGGGTTCTGCCAGGTGGGCCTTGTTCACGCTACTCGGAGAAAGATGCGCACCGCGCGGGGCGGCGCGCATCGGAGGGGTAGGGTTAGAAGGCGAGTTCCGTTTCGGCACCGGCCGTGGTTTGCCACTGAATCACGGGGATCAAGGGCGCGTCGTCGTCGTCCAAGTCGATCAGTTCAGATAGCGTGGCGATAAAAGCCAGGGTGGGCTTGGGTACCGATTCATTGAAGAGTCCGCCGACCAGACCGCGCACCTTTAACCATGCCTTTAATTCTTTGTTGATGGTTTTGTTGTAGTCGTTGAAGGTGTCGATAGCATTGTCGACCGTCTCGGGGTCGGTCTCCGCCGCCTTTTTGAGTGTTTCGACAACCGTCACAAACCCTCTTGCCCGTTTGGCCATGGAGCGGCCCACCTTCAAGAAGTACTCGTTTTCCGCGCGGTTGCCCCCGGCACGGTTGCCGTCCAACAGCTCGCGGATACGGACATCGGGCATGGCGCGCAGTTGGTCATAGACATTACCGGAACTGGAGCCGCGCGGATTATCCCATTTCAGGACGACTTCAACAAAGCGCGGTAATTTCTCGGAAGAAAAGAAGGCGCTCATCTGGTTGGCCAGGGCGGCGCCTTCAACGGCGCGCGCATCTTTGCCGATCAAGGCTTGAATGTTGTCACTGCTCAAGGGGAGGGAAAGACCGATGACGGCGCCACGCCTTTTGGATGTACCGCGTACTTCCATTTCCCTGAATCGTTCAATGGTTCGAACAGTGGCGCCCGGCGATACCAGTCCCCGGTTTTCCAAGCTGCCCAGGAACTGTTTCAGTTCTACCGCGTGCAGATCTTCGTCATTGTAGGAAATGGTCAGGCCGGCGGACATCAGTTTCACCGGTCCGTCAGCATCGGTCGAGCCCGGCAATTCGAGCGTGTTGACAAACGAAATCGACCGTGATTCCCTGAAACCTTGGACGGCGCGCTCGAAATCTCCCCGGCTGTTTGCGATCAGTACTCCGCCGGTGATGTCGTAGGAAGCCGTGACCGTGGAGGCCAGCATTTTGCTGCTGCCCATTTTCAGGTCGCCGATGGAGAAAGAGAAGTCGGTGCTCAGTTTACGGGTGAGCATCTTTTGCAGTTTGCCGCCGGTAACGCGCACCGGGCCGTTCTTCTCGTTGCCAAGCGCCAGGACCTTTTCGAAGGTGCCGGTCAACATGGTTTTGTAGGCTTCCACCGCACGGGGCGAGGCGGTTTCCAGTTCCAGTTCCAGCAGACTGTCGGAAGTACGGATGGTGCTCAGCGTGCGGGTATAGGCCAGGCCGATCTTGACCTTGGCGGCTCCGGCCAGAGCGTTGCTGACGCGGGTGCGGATCTTCTGGTAGCGGTCCAGGAACTGAAGCACCGGTTTCAGTAGTTTGTCGGCGGCGGTTTGCACGTCCCTGACCAGGTCCTTTACGCGAGCGCCGATTGCTTCCAGGGGCGAAAACAGCTTCTTCAGGTTGCCGGATTGACCGTTGACCAATTCGCCGACCTTGACCTTGACCGACTCCTTCAATTTATCGATCAGTTTCCCGGCTTCCTTCGTGGCGGCATCGATGAATTCCTTGCGCGTATTGCCCGTCAGTCCCAATTCGTCGGCGGCTTGCTCGGCCAGAGCCGCGGCCTTGGTTTCCGTGTCGGCGGCCAGCAGGTCGACTTCCTTGTCCGCGGCGCTGACCAGGGCGCCGGTAACCAGGGCGGCCAACTGCTCGGCCGTGCCGTCGCCGACCAGGGTATCGGACAATGCGCTGACCAGGTCGGCATGAGAACCGTCCGGGTCCAACAGGTCATCCAATTGCTCGCCCAATTCCTCGCGCACCATTCCGGCGATATCCAGCCAGGGCTTCAACTCGTTGATCAAGTCGGTTGCATCCGGCATGTATTTGGTCATCAGATCGCTGCCCACCTTGTCCAAGCCGGTGATGCCGATGTCGGCGTTCAGGTTGAGGCTATGGGTGCTGTTGCGAGCGGAAGTGCGTATCAGGCGGATGAAGAGAGTATCCTCGTCAAGGGGACGGACCAGAACGGCGAAAGAGCCGTCCAGTTTCAGGTTGGCGCTGTAACCCGCCGAGGCTTTGATGCCCACGCTGACATCGTTGCTCGTGGCGCCGTCTACCGACCTGACAGAGAAGCTTTTACCCCAACCGTAACCGGCCTGGATATTTGCGCCCAGGTCGGCGCTGCCGGTTAGTTTGAAATTGACCGCTTCAAGGTCGTGGGCAAATCCGCCGGCAATCTTGCGGGGCGCGAAGGGCGAGACAAGGTGAGGCAGGGAACCGGCCACGGCCTCGATAAGCAGATCATCCGAGGGTCTTGAAAAGAAGTAGTCCAACTCAGCGGAAGCCGATCCCGAAGCGTTTACGCCGGCCGAGAGGAAACCGCCGTAGCTGCCGGACACTTTGACTCCGGCGCTGACACTGCCGTCGATGCCGAAACGCAGGACGGATTGACCCTGAACGGGTGTTTCACCCATCTGCTGCAGGGTTTCATGCGAGGCTACTTCCAATTCCGCGTGGACCGAGCCGGCCGCGTTGAAATCGATCACGGTCTTCAGAGGACCGGACATGCTGCCCAGTTTTTTGGCGGGTTCCCACAGGGGCCAGACCTGTTCGCCTTCCACCTTATCCAGGGTCTGTAACAAGGCCTTGTTCTGATCGGAAAGGTCATTCCAAAAGTCCTTGACCTTATCCAACGCGTCTCCCAATCCAACCTTTTTCAAGGTTTCTTCTACCAGTTTTTCGCTTTCCGTGGCGGCGCCGTTTTCCAGGTAACTGACAAACCATTTAACGGCTGTTTTCCAATTACCGAAATGCGCCGCAAGTTCTTTGAGGGCTTTCAGCAGGTCCTCGCCAAGGCTGATATCGAGCCAGGTTGACATGAACGAACTCCTTTATCAATGCATCATTACGCAGCCCGCCGGTGGGGCTTTCACCCGCGTCTATGCAGGGATACTGCCAACCGGCCGCGCACCGAAAACCGTTGCTGAGAGAGGGCCCCTAACCTGAAGGTTTGGGATTTGATCGGTTTGGACACAGATCCGGCACAAAGCGACACAAAACCCGGTTTGAATTCGTTTTCGGCGGTTATCCGCCCGGCCGTCCATCGCAAGTAAGGTCAAGACCTCGTTTCCTTGAACTGTTCTCTTGTAACCAGCCCGCTCGGGGCGTTATATTTAGAGGTATGGGTCCGCTACTCAATGCATCTTATCGATTTCCCTGTTTATAGATGGTAAGGTACCCGCGCTTTACGAGTGAGCAAATCATAGAAAACTATTGCTTTGGAGATCGTTATGAGAAAACTGGTGGTGCTTGCAGCACTTGCACTGACGTTCGACTTTTTCGCTTTTGCCCAAGAAGGCGGCCTTCGCTACACGATCCAGGTTCGAAAATTCGAAAACCGCGCCGGATGGAGCGGTAAGTGGAGCCTGGGCGATGCCTGGGGCGCGGTATTAACCGATAAACTGCAAAACTCCGGCCGCTTCATCGTAGTGGCCGAACAAGACATGCGCAACGCGGCCATGGACGAGCAGGACTTCGCCGCGAGCGGAAGAACCGCCGGCGGCAGCAAAGCGCCCAAAACCGGCCAGATGACCCCCGCCCAGTTGATGGTTAAAGGCGTCATCAGTTCCTTTGATGACGGCACCAAAGGCGGTGGCGGCGGCATCGGCTACAAAAATGTTCGCATCAGGGGCGGTGTGAAGAAATCGACCATTTCCGGTACGGTCTACCTGGTGGACACCACGACCGGAATGGTCATGGCTTCCAATCCGTTCGAGGCAACAGTCACCTCCAAGGGCCTGAGGGTAGGCTATTGGAACAGGGGCTTTTCCGGTGATGTGGGCGGCTTCAAGAAAACCGGCATCGGCAAGGTCATGGCCGAAGCCTGTGATCAGGTTGCCAACTTCCTCTATGCCCAGTTAGAGTCCGTACCCTGGTCGGCAACCGTCATTCGCGGCGGCGACGACAACATCATCATCAACCGGGGCTCTCGCGAGGGCGTTACCGTGGGTATGCAGTTGCGCTGCGGTAAGGCCGAGGAAATCCGCGACCCCGACACGGGGGAGTTGTTGGACAGCGACTTCACCGAAACCGGTCGTATCGAGGTGGTGCGCGTCAAGGAAAAGCTGTGCTATGCCAAGAAAATATCGGGTAAGGCGCCGCGTAAGGGTGAGAAGGTTTTTCAATAATCCGCCTTCCCGCACACCGCTTTCATGGAGGCCGGCGCTTGCCGGCCTCTGTTGTTTCCGGAAAAGAGTTTTGCCATACAGCGTTGGATGTCATTGATTTCGGCGGAGCCCTGTTGCTGTAGAGCGGAAAAAACCATCCACCGGTGAAACCTTTGCCGCACGTTTGTGCTTATTCATTACAGGCTGGAGACAACCAGTTTTTTGCAGCCCCTCGCTTCTCGCCCGGCCGGGACCTTCTCCCTCCCGGCCGGTTCTTTTTTTGGCGGCACATCGTCCGGCCCGATGCGATGGGACTCGTCCGGGGCGCCAAATGAGGTCTCGTGCCGGCCTTCAGGTTCACGACAGGGCAAACGCGGCTGACAGCCGGGTTTTGAGCTGCTATGATTAACCCGCCTTCAAAAAGAGGCCTGGGAAGATGCCATGAACCTGACGCCCCCAATGAGCCGGGAACCCGAATCGATCGATACCCAAGAGCGTATCCTCGTGGATCCGGCAGCCGACTTCACCCCGTTTGTGGTCTTCGGCGCCTCCAAGTCGGGCACCACTTGGATGCAGCGCATGCTGAACGCGCATCCCCAAGTTCGCTGCCACTTTCAGCGCCTGATTTTTCCCATGGAAAGCCGCGCCCATCTGCTGGCGCCTGTGACCTTGGTTTACGACGAACAAAAGAGTCCCTTCGGCGGCGTCTTCGACGGTGAGAGCGCTGAGCAACGCTACAATTTGGAGCACGCCTACCTTGAGAAAATAAATCTCCTGCGGCCCGATTACGTGAAGCGCAATCACCCTCGGTGGAGTCGCGAGCAGGTGGAAACCCTGGCCCCCTTCCACCGGCAACTGGTGTGCAACATGACGAGGACGCTCCTGGTCGATGACCCCGACAAACACATCTTCGGCACCAAGGCCTACACGGAACTGGATCAACTCTTCCAGTTTTTTCCCAAGGCCCGCGTGGTACACATCGTGCGCGACGGCCGCGATGTGGTCGTGTCCAAGCGTTTTCACACCAACCGCGCCCACTCCTACTACCTGGGCGATGAGAAGAGCGCCTTGCTGCGTCAGTTGAACCGCACCCGTTTCGGGCACCGCTTCACCCGCTACGCACAACGCAACCTGGGTTGGTTCGGTAGGGACCGGTTTACCGCGCCGGAAGAACGCAACAGCCTGCTCAGCCCGGAGACACTGCGAAAGTTTACCTTGGACTGGCGTAACGTGACCAACTACCTCCTGGAACGCCAGGCCGCCTACCCGGAAAATATTCTGACAGTTAAATACGAGGAATTACTCGAAGATGCACGCGAACATATTGGCCGCGTTTTGCGTCACCTGGGCGCCTCGGACCAGGAAGATTACATCGACACGCTGATCGAGGCCACCAGTTTCAAAAAAGCCAAAGAGAAAGGCGGTTTCTTCCGCAAGGGCGTCAGCGGCGACTGGCGCAATCACTTCACCCAAAGGGACGTGGACCATTTCAAGGCATTGACCGGCGACCTGTTGGTGCGCCTGGGTTACGAGGAAGACGGCAACTGGCGGCTCTAACCCCTACGATATCGATACACAGGACAAAACATGACCAAAACAGCGCTTATTACAGGAATCACGGGACAGGACGGCGCCTACCTGGCGGAACTACTGCTGGAGAAGGGCTATATCGTCCACGGCATCAAGCGACGCAGTTCCCTGTTCAATACCGATCGCATCGATCACCTCTACCGGGATCTGCACGAGGACGGCGTCCGCTTTTTCCTGCACTATGGCGACATGACCGATTCCACCAACCTCATCCGCATCGTCCAACAGGTACAGCCGGATGAGATCTACAACCTGGCCGCACAATCCCACGTCATGGTCTCCTTCGAAACACCGGAGTACACGGCCAACGCGGACGCCCTGGGAACCCTGCGCCTGCTGGAGGCGGTCCGCATCCTGGGCATGGAGGAAAAGGCGCGCTTCTATCAGGCAAGTACTTCCGAGCTGTACGGCAAGGTGCAGGAGGTGCCCCAAAAGGAGACCACGCCTTTCTACCCGCGCAGCCCCTACGCCGCCGCCAAACTGTATGCCTACTGGATCGTGCGCAACTACCGTGAGGCGTACGGCATGTTCGCGAGCAACGGCATTCTGTTCAACCACGAGAGCCCCGTGCGCGGCGAGACCTTCGTCACCCGCAAGATCACCCGCGCCGTGGCCCGAATCGGCTTGGGCCTGCAAGACAAGGTCTTCCTGGGAAACCTGAACGCCAAACGCGACTGGGGTCACGCCAAAGATTATGTGGAGGGCATGTGGCGCATCCTCCAAGCCGACAAACCGGATGATTATGTGCTGGCCACCGGAGAAGCCCACTCGGTACGTGAGTTCGTGGAAGCCGCGTTCAAGGAAATCGACGTCAGCGTCACCTGGGAAGGAAACGGTGTGGACGAAAAAGGCATCTGCCGAAAGACCGGCAAGGTGTTGGTAGAGGTCGACCCGCGCTATTTCCGTCCCACGGAGGTCGATCTCCTGATCGGCGATCCCACCAAGGCCCGTGAGGAACTGGGCTGGACCCACACCTGTAGTTTCGAGCAACTGGTCCGTGAGATGGTGGCCTGCGACCGAAAGCTGTTCGAAAAGGACAAGCTCTTGCTGGACGGCGGCCACAAGGTCTTGAACTACAACGAATAGGAGCCCTGTCATGGAGTTGGACGCCAAAATTTTCGTGGCCGGTCATCGCGGCATGGTAGGGTCGGCTGTTGTGCGTCGTTTGGAAGCCGAAGGTTATCACAACCTGATCCTGCGCACCTCCTCCGAATTGGATCTGCGCAACCAATCGGCGGTTAGGGATTTCTTCGACCAAGCGCGGCCGGATTACATCTTCCTGGCCGCGGCCAAGGTGGGCGGCATCATGGCCAACAAAACCTACAAGGCCGATTTTCTCTACGATAACCTGATGATCCAGACCAATATCATCGATCAGGCCATGCGTTCTCGGGTCAAAAAGTTGCTGTTCCTGGGATCGTCGTGCATCTATCCCAAGATGTCGCCCCAACCCATCCGGGAAGACTACCTGCTGACCGGGCCTTTGGAGCCCACCAACGATGCCTACGCCGTCGCCAAGATCGCGGGTATTAAGATGTGTCAGGCCTATCGCGAGCAACACGGTTGCAACTTCATCGCGGCCATGCCCACCAATCTATACGGCCCCAACGACAATTACGATCCTCAAAACAGTCATGTGCTGCCCGCCCTGTTGCGTAAGTTCCACCTGGCGAAGGTACAGAACCTGGACTCGGTAGAAATCTGGGGCACCGGTTCTCCCAAGCGCGAGTTCCTGCACGTGGACGACCTGGCCGATGCCTGCCTGTTCATGATGCGAAACTACGACGGCGCCGATTGGTTGAACGTGGGCACCGGACAGGATTGCTCCATCAGGGAACTGGCTGAAACCATTCAGCAAACGGTCGGATTCCGGGGCAAGCTGACCTTCGATAGAAGCAAACCGGACGGCACGCCCCGCAAACTGCTGGATGTCAGTCGCCTGGCCGAATTGGGTTGGCGCTACCGCATCGGCCTGCAAGAAGGCATCGCCTCGGTCTATGAGCAAGCGGTCGCCGACGGTGTTCTAGTCTAGGAGCGGTCATGAAGCAAAGCGAAATCCTGGTGGTCATGTACCATCACGTCCACGGCCCGCAAGTCCCGCACCTGGCCGGTTTACACGGAGTTCAAGCCGAAGACTTCCGCCGGCAACTGATCACCCTGCGAAAACACTACACCCCGATCAGCTACAACGAACTACGCGACGCCTTGGACCGGGGCGCACAACTGCCGGATCGCTGCGTGCTGATTACCTTTGACGACGGCACCATCGACCACTACCGCACCGCCTTCCCCATTCTGGTCGAAGAAGGATATTCCGGCCTGTTCTTCATCATCAGCGATGCGGCCGAACGTGGCGCACTGACCCAGGTCCATCTCCGTCACCTGTTGGACCGACACCTGGGACGAGGTAAGCTGAAACCACTCTTCATGGAACGCTACCGGGCTCAAGGCGGCAAGGACGAGGACTTGGAGGTTTTTCCGGAAGATGTGGTGCGCAAGGCCTATCGCTGGGACGATGCCGAGACGGCCCGTTTCAAATACGCGGTCAACTTCGGCATGGCCCCGGAAATTCGCAACGCCGTGCTCCATGCCCTTATCGACGAACACCTGCCCAAATCCGCCGCCGAGTTGGGTCGCGAATTCTACCTGACCTGGGATCAGGCCGCGGAAATGCGCCGGGCGGGCATGGACATCGGCGGACACAGTCACCGACACGAGGCCCTGGCCATGCTGGATGAGGAAGCCCTTCGCCGCGACCTGATCACCTGCCGCGATATGCTGGATCGAAAGCTGGGTCCCGAAACCGGGCGTGCATTCAGCTATCCCTATGGAAAGGCGCAACATTATTCCCAAACCGTCGTCGAATGTGTAAAGGAGTTGGGCTTTGCCGACGGCTTCGCCAACATCCAAGGGGTCAATCATATTGAGGGACGGGGCGTCGACCACGGTCGGTTCCACTGGCATCGCATCGACCCGAAGGATCTGCCGGCCTACATCCCTACCGGTTGATTCATCCGGCGCTTGCAACCGGGCGCCGTTTAGATCATGATGAAGGGCGTCACCATACCACGGCAGGTGGAAACCGGAGTTTTGTATTGAAGCAAACCATATCCCATCCGACACAAACGGATCATTCAGCCCTGGCAGTTCAGTTGCTGGAACAAAACCCCGTGCTTACCGACAAGATCGTCAAAGCCGTTCCCCTAGCCGCGGAAGAAGCGCCCGCCATGCTGACCGAGGTCTTGCGCTTCCTCCACCTGATCGCCTGGTCCGATCAAAAACTGACCCCGCCTCTAACCTTGGACAATGCCTGGCATGAGTTCATCCTGTTCACCCGCGCCTATGCCGCCTATTGCCAGGAGCAGTTCGGCCGGTTCATTCATCATCAACCCGGGGGCACGGAGGATGAAAACGGCAGGCAATTGCGCGCCGCCTTGAAACTTTATCAACTGTGTTTCGGTACACCCGATACACGCTACTGGGGGGATCACGGCTATTGGAGCCGAGCCGCGGACTGCGGTTCTTGCGAGGGTTGAGCCTCTATCACCGCATATTTGCGTTTTGATAATGAGGCCGTGAAGGAAAAAGGAGTTTGCCGATGTATTTTAAAGGAACCATGACCGTCGATCCGAGTCAACTGACGCATATCATCAAAGTCCGGCCGACAAAGGCATTCAAACGCATGCTTTACTTTATGACCGCCGGTGGCATCAGCGACAAGGAAGAGCACGAAACCTTTTGCGCCATTGCCGTTTTGCAACAACTGAACTCGGCATTTCGCGGCATGAAAATCACCAATGTCGTCCGGCTGGCCAAGGACGATGTGGATTTCTACCTGGACGAAGCCGGAAAACAGGACGATATGAAGGAAGCCCTGGAAAACTTTCAGTTGGAAGTGGACGGCGTGGAAGCCACCGCATTCGGCGCCCTTCACCTCATCCTGGAGCACCAGGACGAAAAGATGAAATACCTGATCCAGGTAGATGTAAACCGCACGCACGCGGTGGGTCAATACCCTATCGAGATTCAGGTCAACGGCTTGATCAATCAATTCCAAACTGAAAAGGGCGATGCGGATACATTAAAAAAAGAGATGGCCTCGGTCTTCACCGATCAGACAGCTTATGACCACTTCCAGGGTATCAATCGCGCCCACTTCGCCGGGTTCATGGGCAGCATGGAATTGGAACTGAAGAAGTTCATCAAAGTGGACGATATCCGCAACGATACCAAGGTGCAAATGGTTCGTCCCAAGTCCCGCGTCAAGAGCCGGCACGATATTCACCACGCTACCACGAGCAACGATCCTATCTTCTACGGATACTACGGTTTCAGCGATGTACTGCTCTACACCATGCTTTGGAGCGACCTGTGCCACAGCAACAATATCCACCTGTCCGATGTGACGGTGGTTGATGAACTGGGCGATACCCTGATGGATGTCGGCGAAACCGGCATCGATGCGGGCGATAGCGCCGCTTTCGATGTGGACCAACCCTTCGAGGCGCCGACCGACGGCGATATCTCCTTCCCGGACGACTCGCCCTTTGCCCCGGATACGGGCGACTCGGGCGGCTGGTTCAGCGGCGGAGACGGCGGCGGTTTCGATTTCGGCGGAGGAGACAGCGGCGGCAGCAGTTGTTCCTCATGCAGTTCCTGCTCCTCTTGCGGCGGCTGCAGCTGAAGATCCGGTATCCCGGCGCGTGGACAACAACCCCGGAAAACTGAAGCCGGGGTTGTTCGCGCCGAAGGAGTAGTGCCGCATGTACCTTTTCGTTAAGTTCGTTCACCTGATTGCCGCCATGATCTACTTCGCCATGCCCTTCACTTTCGGACGTTGGTTTCGTGCGGCCGCCCGTGCGGATAACCCGGAGCCCATGCGCGATACACTGGTCAGAATTCGTTTCTTCGCTTTGTATTATTTGAACGGCTGCGCGATTGTTCTCACCGGAACCGGCATTTGGATGTCGGTGGTGCGCGGCTATTGGGATCAGTTCCATTTCCCCTGGCTTTCCGTCGTCATCCTCGCCGTGACGATGGTGCTCATCAACATCTTTCTTATTCCGCTTTTGAAAACCCATGCTCAAACCCTGGAGCTCTACCGGCCCGATTCAGATTCAGCCGCGAATACCCGAATCCGCATGGCCGTTTTCTCCGGTATTCACCACACCCTGGTTACCATAATGGTCGCATTGATGGTTTGGAAACCGTTTTAAACAACCCTTGACGGACGCCGCTCAAATCGACCGGCGCCCGCCTCGATTCTAGTTGGAAATGCTGATGCTGCGGTTGCGCTCGGCTTCCGGGTCTTCCGGGTTATCGGCCACGAACTTATCGGCTTGGGCAACGGGCACGCGGGCCACCCAGCCTTCCTCATCGCCCACGTTGTACATGGTGATATAGGCGTAGCCCTTGTTGACGCCGGCAAGGCGCAGGATGGTTTCCCAATTATAAGGCAGCCTGGTTTCCTTGCCGTCCGGCGTCAGGGCAAGGGGATGATGGGTCTGATCCGGGCGGCCGCGCCAACGATCGAAAACCAGGGTTCCGTCCGGCAGCATCTTCATATCGCGGATGGCCGGGAAGAAATCGGCGGTGTAGACCTTGACCTTAACCCCGGACGGAAGGTCGGGATCTCGCCTGGCCAGTTGCTCTTGAGCCCAATCGTCGTCGAAGGGAATCCGCTTCTCCTTGCGATCGATGACCCCTGTCTTCTCGCCCTTCTCCAAATCGAAGATATGGATCTTGAACAGGTTGACATCGGAGACATAGGCTTTCTTACCATCGGGAGAAACCACCAGTCGCGGCCGCGCGGACAAGGGACTGAACTGAGCCGAGATCTGCCCGTTGTTATTGGTCACGGACATACCCTGGCCGAAACCTCGATCGTCCAGCGTCATCAAGGTCTTCTTGTCCTCAAACGTATCGCCGACCAGGTAAAGGCCGTATTCGGTTTCCACCATACCGAAGGTATTCCAAGTTCCGTAAACCCAACCATTCGCCGATTTTCCAAGGGCCAGGCTCCGTGCGGGCAACTTGAAGCTCTGTTTAAAGACACCGTCTTTGTCGAAGACACTGATCGACTGTTCCAGTGCATCCTGAATATAGAATGTGCCGTTTCGATAGATGAAGCTGACGGGATAGGTGAACTCGCCGGGCCCCTTGCCCTTACGGCCGAAGACGCCTACCTTCTTTCCATCGGCCCCATAGTGGATCACCTCGGCATCGTCGAAGTTGAGGACAAAGACATGACCGTCCTCGCGAACCACCACCTCATCGGCATTCAGGGGCTGGAACACGCCGGTGTCGGCGACCTTCCACTGCTCCATCATCATCAAGGCACAAAACAAAATCATCGAACCCTCCACGTATAAGCGACAAAATCATCGGTGCAATCGGATTAATGTACGGAAATAACTAAGAAAGAGTTCGTAGATAAATGAAAGAGACCCGCTCCCAGGGCGAAAAGCCTTGCGCTCACTGGGATGACGAGGCACATTTTTTCGGTTCGCGGCCTATTTCAGTAGGCCGCCCAGTACTCCTTTCGGCTCATTCCTTTCGACTTCAAACGGCGCACCTTGCCGGCTTCCTTCTGGCGTTTTTCCGCAATTTCGATCAGAACCTGTTGGCTGGATTTGCGCTGGCCCGACCGTTCCGGCTTGAGCTGGATATAGGTGCCGTCCGATTGCATCTCCCATGCGGAGCGATTATCGCTGAGTTGGATTTCCAGTAATTTGGTCATTTCCTTCTGCATGCCTTCATTCTCGATCGGAGCCAGAACTTCTACCCGGCTCTCCAGGTTTCGTTTCATGGTGTCGGCCGAGCCGATGAAGAACTCGTTCTCGCCGCCGTTTCTGAAGTAGTAGACACGCGAGTGCTCCAGGAACCGACCCACGATGCTGATGACTCGGATACTCTCACTGAGGCCCTTTAAACCGGGCCGCAGCCGGCAGGTGTCGCGAGTAATCAGGTCCACCGGAACACCGGCCATACCCGCCCGATAGAGGGCCCGCGTAATGTCCGGGTCTTCCAGCGCGTTCATCTTGAAGACGATGCGGCCGGGCTTCTCGGGGGTGTGCTTCTCGATTTCGCGTTCGATCTTGGCGATCAGCTTCTTCTTCATATCCGCGGGCGCCACGATCAGCTTGCGATAGTTGCGCTTGGGTGTAAAACCCGTGCTCAGGTAGTTGAAGAACTCCGTCAAATCCTGGCCTATTTCTTCCTCGCAAGTGAAGATACCGAAGTCAGTATAGATGCCGGCGGTTTCGGAGTGATAGTTGCCCGTGCCGATATGGGCGTAGCGCCGCAGGCGATCGTAATCGCGGCGAATCACCATCAGCGTCTTGGCATGCGTCTTAAGGCCCACCACGCCGTAGGTCACGTGGATGCCGGCTTCTTCCAGTTGGTTGGCCCAGTTGATATTGGCGGCCTCATCGAAACGCGCCTTCAACTCTACCACCACGGTTACCTGCTTGTTATTGCGGGCCGCATCGACCAGGTAACCGATGATCTTCGACTTGCTGGAGGTACGGTACAGCGTCATCTTGATACCGCGAACCTTGGGGTCCCAGGCGGCTTCCTTCAGAAAGCGTTCAACCGAGTTGTTGAACGACTCGTAGGGTAGGGCCAGCAATACGGGGCCGCCGTCGCGCAGGTTGTGGAAGATGGAACCCTTCTCCTTGAAACGCGGCGGATCGATAGGGTGATGCGCCGGGTCGCGCAACTCGGGAATATTCATGAAGGCGATTTCCATCAGATTGCTTTTACCCATCATGCCTTTGATCTCGAACAAGTCGGCTTCTTCCTGCAACTCCAGTTCGGCGCCCAGTTTGCCCCTGTGAACGGGCGATAGACCGGGCGCCACTTGCAGGCGAACCACCGGCGCAAACTTGCGATAGCGCAGTTCGGTCTCGATCATGGCCAAAAGGTCGTCGGCTTGTTCTTCGTCAAGCTCGGTAACCGCGTTGCGCGTGACCCGGAAGAGTTCGCAACTCTCGACCTCCATCCTGGGGAAAAGCAGGTCCAGGTTGTTGCTCATCACATCTTCCAAACGCACGAAACGCAGGGTCTCGGGCAGTTGGATAAAGCGCGGAACATCTTTGCCCAGCGGCACCTTGACCCGCGCCAGGTGATGGGAACCCAGGTCTTTCTGATGCATGGAGACTAACAGGTTCAATGAAAGATTGGAAATAAAGGGGAAGGGATGGGCCGGGTCGATGCCCTGCGGGGTGACCAGCGGGAAGAAGTTACTGTAGTAATGATTGCGCAACCAGCGCCGCTCGGCCTCGGTGGTTTCCTCGTAATCCAACAGTTCGATACCTTTTCGCCTCATTTCGAGGAGCAGTTTGTCGAACAAATCGTTTTTGCGCTGCTCGATTTCGCGGATGACCCCATGACATTCGTCGATCTGCTCCCGCGGGGTGCGCCCGTCAATGGTAGGCTCGGTGATGCCGGCGCCGATCTGCTGCTTCAAACCGCCGATCCGCTTCATAAAAAACTCATCCAGATTGGAGCACACGATAGCAACGAACTTGACTCGTTCCAGCAGGGGCGTGCGTTCGTCCTCGGCCTCGTGCAGTACGCGCCGGTTGAAATTGAGCCAGGTCAGCTCGCGGTTCAAATAGAGTTCGGGATCGGAAAGATCCCACTTCTTGCGCGTAGCGGTGCGGCGCGTCGTCGAGCGTTTGTTCCGAGCCGCCGACTTTGTTTCTTCTTTTTCTTCTACCGGGGGGCTTGCCTTGGTTTCAACTTCAACGGATTCCGAGGATGTCCCCTCGTCCACGGATGCCTTTTCCGATCCGGTCGCTTGCAAACTTGCCATCCCATCCTCACTTATCCATCAGCAAATTTTGAGGCACCCTGTCTATTATGACGCAATTCGCCGGCCGGTGAAACCCCTGCAACGGCCGGGGCTTCGTCATTCGCCCCGGCATATAGGTGAATAAAGGAGTGCACCCGGCCTTGTTCGCGTTTAGAATAGGTACGACGATCCCCAAACATCGACAACAATCGGAGGCACGATATGGTTGATAAAGTTGCCGTGGTTATCGGCATTGGTCCGGGGCTGGGCGCGGCCGTGGTTCGTCGCTTTGCTCGGGAAGGTTATGCCGTGGCCGGGTTGGCGCGGAATCCCGCGTCATCGGAAGACTTGAAAGCGGAGTTGGCGGCCGAGAGCGTCCAACTGGAACTGATTCCCGCCGACGCGGCCGATGCAGGCTCCCTGGCCGAGGCCATGGACCGGGTCCGCGCCACGCTGGGCAAACCGGAGGTGGCCGTCTACAACGCCGGCGCGTTCAAGATGTCGTCGGTTCTTGAAGTAACCCCGGATGAATTCGAGAACGCCTGGAAAGTGAACTGTCACGGCGCCTTCCTTTTGGCGCGGCAGGTTCTCCCCGATATGATCGAGGCCGGTAGAGGCACGCTTCTATTGACTTCGGCTACCGCGGCCTGGCGCGGCAGCGCCCGTTTCTCCTGTCTGGCCGTCGGCAAGTTCGGTCTGCGCGCGTTATCCCAGTCCCTGGCCCGGGAATACGGGCCCTCGGGCGTTCATGTGGCCTCGGTCGTGGTGGACGGCCTGATCGACACGCCCAGGGTTCGCGGTATGTTCGGCGAGGACGGGCCCAAGTTAAAACCCGATGCCATTGCCGAGACCTACTGGCAGCTCCATCGCCAGGACCCCTCGGCCTGGACCCTGGAGTTGGATCTGCGACCCGCTGCCGAAAAGTTCTAACCCAGGTAAGGGCACGGCCCGCGCCGTGTCCTTGACCTCATTTGAAGCGCCGCACCAGTTGATTCAGTAGTTCGGGATCGTCGGGCAGGGCCGCGATGGACGCCTCGACAGTCTTTTCGTGGTTGTCCGGGTCGCTGCCGCGCGTCATGGCCAACAGCGCATGGATCAAGGGCTCCACATGGTCCTCCTTTTCGATGTAGCGCTTGCCGTCCATTTCCATCAGGTAATAGTACTTGCCTTTGGCCAGGAAGCGGCCTTCGCAGATGAAATAATCGCGGGTCTGGTTGGGATGAATGTCCAGATGCGTCCAACGAACCTTGATGCGCCCGTCGTCCACCCACTCGAAGCGGCCCACGTAATCCTCGTAAAGTTCGGGGATCGGCACGTACTTGGCAAAGCGTTCGGTTGTGTAGAGATGCCGCTGTTGACCCTGTTGCCAGGAGAATCTGAGGATCCAGGCCCCCGCGATCAGAATAAGCAAAATAACCAGTACTTGCTTCATGAGATCATCCCAGGAAAGTGCGGGGTGACCCGGACGGGAGGTAACGGTGCTCGAAAGCACCCAGGTGGTTGCTTTACTTTTCGGATAATTTTCCCAATCTGAAAACACTTTTTATAATCCATGGTTCAATTACCTAAACGCAATCAGTTTATTTGCCGGAAGCGATCTCGCGTAATACCGGCGAAAGATAAGTCCAGACGGTTTCAGCAACCATGCGATGGCCTTCCTTGGTGGGATGAATGCCGTCAGGCAGGTTCAGTTCGGGTCTGCCGGCCACGCCTGTCAAGAGAAAGGGGATCAGCACCCCGTCGTTGCGTTCGGCGATCTTGCGGAACACGCCCTCGAAATCGCGAATGAATTCGGGGCCCAGGTTCGGCGGCAGGGTCATGCCGGCCACGATCAGCCGAAAATCGGGATTCCTGGCTTTGGTTTGGTCGATGATGGCCTGAAGGTTCTTTTCGGTTTCGGCGGGATCGATGCCGCGCAAGCCGTCGTTGGCGCCCAATCCCAGAATCAGGACATCCACTGGCCTGGAGAGGTTCCAGGCGATGCGGCGCAAACCGCCGGCGGAGGTATCGCCGCTGATGCCGCTGTTCACCATTTCGAAGGGCAGGTCTTCCGCATCCACCTTCTGTTGCAATACGGCGGGAAAGGCGAATTCCTTACCCAGGCCGTAACCGGCGGTCAGGCTGTCGCCGTAGACCACCACGCGTTTCCTCGCCGGATCCTGAGCCGCCAGGTTTGCGGCAAGCAGCAACAGGAGAAACGCAACAACGGGCCGAATCGGTATGGGGATCATGAACACCTCCTTCACGTTACTTATTCTAACGTCGCCGGCGTGGGGTTGGACATGCCGAATCCCAGGTTTTCTCAGTCGGTGAGTGGAAGATGAGTGTGAGAGCTTGACATCTACCGTCGGCTCAATTCCTCCCGGGAAGACCTGAGGAGCCGGCCTTTGATACTCGATTCATCCCGGGAAGAACAAAATATTTTTCGCTCAACCGGCTTTTTATGCACTTTAAGGTGTCGTTCGATTGTTTTATGCGCTGGCTTACCTTGATTTTTCGGGCGAGGATCGACTCGGTGCCGGATACTCAAATGACAACCTGCAAATTCCTTCAACTTTGACGACATCCTGGGGCTCTGAACTCCTGAGACACGAACAAACGCCCGGCCGTGCTACAATGCGTGAAACGGTTCAGTGTTTCAGGGAGTGAGACCATGAATGGGGACGGAATCGATCTAGAGAAGCTGTTGGTCTTCAATCCCAAGGAAGGCACCATCTATCTGCAGGACTATCGCATGGTCATGTTCAGCGCCTGCGCGTTGGGTGTTTTGCGGCGCGAGTTGGTAGATACTTTAGGATGGGCTCGGGCTCGAGGTCTTTTCAAAAGGTTTGGTTACGCATCCGGTCTGGTTGACGGCAGGGCCCTCATCGAACGCTTCCCCGATGCTTCCCGCGAGGACCAGATGGTCTTCGGCCCCCTGCTGCATGCCTTAGAGGGGGCCACGCGCATGCGGCGTATCCCGGAGCGCAGTCGGGTGGACCTGGAACAGAATGTGTTTCACGTGGAGGCCGTTTGGGAGAACTCCTACGAGGCTGAGCAGCACATCGCCCTGTTCGGGCCCGCCGACGAACCGGTTTGCTGGGGGCTGGCCGGTTACGCACGAGGGCACTCTACGGCCGCCGCCGGCAGGCCCACTCATGTGAAGGAGGTCGCCTGCCGCGCCATGGGTCACAATGCCTGTTTCTTCATTGCGGACTTCGTGGAAAATGTGCCGGATGAGGACGCCGACGATTACCGGGCGGTGCACCTGCCGGAAGTCGTGCGCACACTGGAGGCCACCCTGAAGCGCAGCCGGCAGGAACTGGCGGACCGCGAAGCCAGGATCGATGAACTCAATGCCAAACTGAGGGGCGGGGCGCATCTGGAGGGGATCTTGGGGACCAGCGCGGCCATGTGTCGCGCCCTGGAAACGGTAAAACTGGTGGCCCCTGTAGACAGTACGGTGCTGATTCTGGGGGAAAGCGGAACCGGCAAGGAGTTATTGGCCCGAGCCGTACACAAGCTTTCGGAGCGACAGGAGGAAACCTTCCTGCCGGTCAACTGCGCGGTATTGCCCGAGAACCTCCAGGAGGCTGAACTCTTCGGATACGCGCGCGGGGCTTTTTCCGGCGCGGTTCAGGCACGACCGGGCTTCTTTGAAAGCGCTGACAACGGCACCCTGTTCCTGGATGAAATCGGCGACTTGTCCCTGTCCGCACAAACCAAGATCCTGCGGGCCCTGCAAGAGGGCGAGGTCAAGCGCATCGGCGAAACCAAAATTCGTAAAGTCAACGTGCGCATTATCGCGGCCACCCATCGGGATCTGGATGCCATGGTCAAGGAAGGTACCTTCCGGGAGGACCTCTACTATCGTCTGGAGGTGGTCACCATCCGTCTGCCGCCGCTACGGGACCGCGAAAACGACGCTCTCATTCTGGCCGATCACTTCCTGGCCGAGTACAACGAACGCTTCAAGAAGAAGATCCGCGGCTTCGATCATCAGGCGCGGCGGATCCTGGCCAATTACCGATGGCCCGGCAACGTGCGCGAGTTGCGGCACGCGGTGGAACGCGCGGTCATCATGGCGACCGGGCGCACTATCTCCCCGGCCGATCTACCCGAACGCATTATAGAAACGCCCGCGGGCCCGGCACTATCGTTCAACGCATCCTTGTCGGCGGAAACGGCGGCCGCGGAACTGGCCGCCGTCGAAGACGAGGCCACCCGTATCCGGCGCGCCCTCGATCTGGCTCAGGGTAATAAAACGCACGCGGCGAAATTGTTGGGTATCGGCCGGTCAACCCTGTGGCGCAAGCTCAATCAAACGGGCCTCAACTGAGGCCCGTTTTCCCAAGCACCGGTTGATCTAAAAGGCAGAGCCGTATTAGGTGGAACCGGCGTTTGAATCTTCCTCGCCGGTCGCCGGGTTCTCGCCCGTATCGTAGTGCTCAGCTTCTTCGAACCTACCCATTTCCCTTAGGATTTGGGAAAGCAGAGTACAGGCTTTTTCAACGCCGAATTGGTGCGCGGTTGCTCCGCGAATGGTCAACGCTCGTCGAGAGGCTTTTTCTGCCTCGTTCAGTTTACCTGTTTTTCGGTATAGAACCGCCTGCTCAAAAAGCACATCGGCCACACCCGGATGATGTTTGCCCAGGGCTTTCTCGCGGATGGCCAGAGCCCGCGTATAGGATATCTGCGCCTCTTGGAATCGGTCCCCGGCGCGATAGATATTGCCTTGTTGCAGGTGCAGGTGGGCTCTGTGGGAGTGTCCCACCGGGGTAACTTCGCACAGGCGTTCCATAGCTTTCCGGTTCAATAGATCCGCACAGTCAAGTCGACCCATGCCAACATAGACCCGGCTCAAGCCGCTCATCATCGCAATGGTCAGAGCGGCGGGTCCTTCCTTGGAACCGGTTACCAACACCAGGCCTTTCAGGTAGGACTCTTCAGCCTCTTCCAAGCGGCCGTCTTTGAGCAGGGTCGCTGCAAATGTGTTATAGGTGTGAGCCAGGCGAATCGGATCTCCCTCTTCTTTCTCCTGGTGAGCCACCAGATCCTTCATAAGGCCCAAGGCTTCATCCAAATGATCGACCTTCAGGAGAATTGCGGCGAGGTTACTTTGTACCGCTTGGGTTTTCTCATGGTGTTTCCCAAAAGTTTTCCGGGCAATATCCAGGGATTTGCGAACCATATGCTCCGCCTCCAAAAAACGACCCTGCTTCTTGTAGAAGATAGCCAGGTTATTTAAAGAGGCGCCGAGTCCGGGATGGTCATCGCCCAGGCGGGTTCGAATTCGGTAACTATAGAGAAAAAAGGCTTCCGCCTCTTCGAAACGTTCCTGGTGATTGAGCAGGCGACCGATGTATTCCGAGACATTGGCGGCAATCTGGGGCTCGTTATCCCTGTCCTGGGCAATGTCCAAGGCCCTGCAGAACAGGTTCTCCGATTCTTCCCAAAGGCATTGCAATGTAACCAGATCTCTGGTTTGGCCGTTTTGACTGCGCGCTGCCAACATTCCGGCCAGGCCGGCATAGGCGCTCGACAACTTCATGGGGTCCTTATCGGGCATGTCTTCCCACATTTCCACGGCCCGGCGGGCGTACTGTTCGGCCCGCAAAGGATCAAAAAAAACCAGGGCCGTGGCATACTGACTGTAGGCATCGGCAATGTCTTCGGGTGTACTTTTATGGTCCCTACGCAAAATAAAGGCGTTTTGTGCTGTCGAAAGAGCGCGCCCGGGCGTTCCCATGGAAATATATGCCGCCGACAGCATACCCAAGAAATCAGCCTTTGCATCGGGTTGATCATGGAGGCCCCTTGTGACTTCCCAACCCGATTTGTCCAACAGGTCGCGTGCGGTAACCACTTTCGAACCGCCCTGAAAGGGGTCGGTATTGGTGAAAACCGACATCAGCAAACGGTTGAACTGTTCTGCACGGTCGCGCTGGCGCATGGTATTCCTTTGCTGGTCAGCCAGTTTGAGGTTGAAACCGATCAGCAGCAGCAGTAAGGCGGTAACGGCGGAGGCAGCAAGCCGGTTGCGCCGAATGAATTTTCCGGTAAGATAGGTCAAGGTATCCTTGCGGGCTTTAACGGGGAAGTCGGTCAGGTACCGATGGATATCCTCGGCCATGGCCGCGGCTGACCGATAGCGCCGATCCGGTTCCTTGCGCATGGCAAACAGGACGATATTGTCCAGGTCCCCGGTCAGGACACGGAAGAGGGTCCGGTTGTCGCTACCCGGCAGCGCGATGCCTTTACGGCGCACTCTCAAACTGGGCCGTTCGGGCGCCTTTTCGCAAACCAGGCGGGAAATATCGGTCACTGAAGCACCGTCCAAGGTGTAGGGGCGCTCACCTGCCAACATCTCGTAGAGCAAAATACCCAGGGCGTAGATATCGGTGGCGGTGGTTACCGGAGCGCCGCTGATTTGCTCGGGCGCGGCATAGTCCGGGGTCATCATGGAGGCGCCGGTGCGGGTGTGTCCGCCGTCGGGCGTCAGCAGTTTGGCAATGCCGAAATCGAGCAACTTGGGGTCGCCGGCCGCGGTAACCAGGATATTGCCCGGCTTGATATCGCGGTGCACCACCAGGTTGCGGTGGGCATGATCCACGGCCTCGCAGATCTTGACGAACAGCTTCAGGCGAGCGCGTACGCTGAGCATATTGCGACGGCAATAATCCAAGAGAGCCTCGCCTTCTACATGTTCCATAACCAGGTAGGGACGGCCGTCCTCGGTGGCGCCGCCGTCGACAACACCGGCCACGTAGGGATGATTCAACTGGGCCAGGATTTGACGTTCCTGCTGGAACCGCCGAATGAGATCGTCGGTATCCAGACCGCGCCGCAAAACCTTGACGGCCACGCGTTGTTGAAAAGCGCCGTCGGCTCGCTCGGCCAGGTAGACGCTGCCCATACCGCCGCGACCGAGTTCGCGTTCGATGCGCCAGGGGCCCAACCTGCTGCCGGGTTGACAACAGGTCGCCGTCGGCTCCACCCGGAACAGGGGTTGGTCCATGAAAGCGACGTCTCCGGTTTCCAGATAGCGGTGTGCGGCCTGTTCCAATTCCTTGTCGCCCATGCAGGCCTGAATGAGAAAATCTTTGCGTTGAGAAGGGGGTAAAGCTTCGGCTTGAAAGACAACTTCCTTGATGCGTGCCCACAGTTCGGGTGTCATACGGCGCTCTCCTGGTGTGTTATGTGAGTTCCCCAACCCGAGATAATTAAACGTACGGAGAATTGAGGTATTGGTTTATCCGCGACAACGACAAAATGATGCAACCGTCATTCTTGATCATCGCTCTTTTGACAGGAGCCCCGACTTGTCTTGGCGGCGGTCTGACAAATTTCTTACAAATACTTCTGGATTTGCCAACCGGAAAGTGGATATAATTCCAACTTGGGGCCTGAATCAGGTTGCAGCTATGAAATAAACACTATAAAGGGGTGATGGACAGAATGCCGATCGTAACCATCGAGAACAGCAACGCTTCTATTGATCAGATTCTCAAGGAATTCAAACGCCAGTGCGAACGTAGCGGCCTGTATTCCGAAATGAAGAAGCGCCGGCACTTCATCAAGCCGTCCGAGCAGCGTCGCGCTGCCAAGTTGGCCGCACGGAAGAAGTTGCTCAAGAAGCTGCGCAAAGAACAGCAGCGCATGCGCCGCATGGACTGGCGTTAAGACCCCTTTATCATCACAAATCCCGTCCCCCGAGGCGGGCTTTCTTCAAGACCCGGTTCCGCACTTATGGTTGCGGCCGGGTCTTTTGCATTTACGCCCTGTCCAGGACGATCGGATTCACATTTCGGCAGGTTGCAGGCAAAAAATAAGAATCCAAGGGTTTTGGGATTCGCTCGAAGTGCCGTTTGTACCTAATAGGTCATGGAGCATGCATGTGCATGAACCTGACAGCGACTTCCTATTGAATTGAGGACATGTTAACCGTGTACCTGGTCCTTTTGTCCATCGTGGTTGCCGTACAAGCCGTTGCCCTGGTCCATCTGTACCGTCAGAGGAAAGAACTGCAGAAAAAATGGCAGTCAGCGGATGAGGAAGTGCACGAGCTGAGCGTAGAGGCTCGCGCCGTTAAAGACGAGCACGACACCTTGCAGGGCTTGACGGAAGAGATCCTGAACACCTTCGACATCCTCAGCATCTACGATCAAATACCCCAGCTGTTTGCCGAGCGTTACAACTTCCCCTACATCTGGATCGATATCTTCGACATCAACAAGAACCAGATGGAGACCGCGGGTAGCTTCGACGCTATTTTGGACAAGCGCGGCGGTTCGATGGGCGTGGGCTACGATGTGTCCTGGGCCGTGGCCGAATCGGGCCGCACCATGTACATCACCGACCTTCAGGAAGCCAGGGAGATGGATTACAGCAAGTACCTGGAAAAGAACTTCCGCACGCTGCTGGCCATCCCCATGGGCACCGACAACAATAACTGGGGGGTTTTGACCTTTGCCGATACCCGTATTCGTCCTATCGGCAAACGCACCCAGGAGAATTTCGAATTGTTGCTCCAATTCCTTGCTTTATGGGTCGAGCGGCGCAAGGACATCGACGCGTTACGGGCTTCGGAGGCGCGCAGCCGCTCCATTGTGACCACCGCGGTCGACGGCATCGTAACTATCGATGAGGACGGCTCCATCACCTCGGTCAACCCTGCTTTCGAGGAATTGTTCGGCTATTATGCCGAGGACATCATGGGCGAAAACGTCAAGATGTTGATGCCCAAACGCTATGCCGATGACCATGATCGCTACCTTTCGGACTACCTGGCTACAGGTGACCGCAAGATCATCGGCACCACACGTGAGCTGGAGGCGCAGACCAAGGACGGCCAAATCTTCCCCATCGAGTTGACCGTCAGCGAGTTGGTGCTGGGCTACGACCGCATGTTTACCGGTATCATCCGCAACATTACCGCCCGCAAGGAATCGGAGCGCGAGTTACAGGAAGCCAAAGAGGTTGCCGAGGCCGCAACCCGCACCAAAAGCCAGTTCCTGGCCAATATGAGTCACGAAATCCGAACGCCTATGAACGGCATTCTGGGGATGACCGGCCTGTTGCTGGAAACCAACCTGGATCGAGAGCAACGCGAATATACCCAGGCCGTACAAAGCTCCGCCGATGCACTGATGGAGATCATCAACGACATCCTGGACTTCTCCAAGGTGGAAGCCGGCAAGCTGGAACTGGAAGAGCTGGATTTCGACCTGCGCGCCTGCCTGGAGGGCATCGGCGATGTAATTGCCATCAAGGCCCAGGAAAAGGGTTTGGACCTGATCCTGCACATTGACGACGACGTACCCACCCTCGTCAAGGGTGACCCGGTGCGCCTGCGCCAGGTGCTGATCAACCTGGCCAACAATGCCATCAAATTCACCGACAAGGGCAATATACGTATCCATATCAGTAAGCTGGACGTCACCGACAAAACGGCCGACCTGCGCATTCAGGTGATCGACTCCGGTATCGGCATTCCGCAGGATCGCGTTGACCGGCTCTTCAAACCCTTCTCTCAGGTGGACGCATCCACCACACGCAAATACGGCGGCACGGGTTTGGGTCTGGCCATTACCAAACAACTGGTCGACCTGATGGGCGGCTCCATCAGCCTGAATAGCGTGGTGGGCATAGGCTCCGACTTCATCATCGACATCGGCTTCAAGCGTCAACTGGATGTTCCCGCGCGAACCGATGTGCTGGAAGGCGTGCACGTCCTGGTGATGGACCCGGATGCCCTTCGTGGACGCGCCGTTGTCTGCCTGGCTCGGTCCTTGGGCTGCATCGCCGAACTGGTGCCCAATGCCGAGCAAACCCTGGACTCCCTGTGGAATGCCACGGCCCAAGGGCAACCCTACGATGCCTTGTTCTTCCCCTATCTGGAGGACTCCCCGGAAAACGCGCAGATGGTCTCCGCGGTCAAAGGCGATCCCCAAATCAGCGGAATCCACCTCATTTTGCTGACTACCTTCCCGGACCGCGCCGACGCCATGGCGCGCTTTGAAGAAACCGTGACCGCCTACCTGGTCCGTCCGGTCAAACGACGGCTGCTTATGGAATCCCTGTGCACCGCTCTCGGACGCGCTTTACCGGAAAGCGAACCCAGGAAGATACGAACCGCCGGCGCCACACCCGCGGGTGAAAACGCCAATTACGAACTCCTGCTGGTAGAGGACAATCGAATCAACCAGAAGTTAACGCTAAGGCTCCTGGAAAAAGCGGGTTACAAGTGCGATCTGGCTATTCACGGCGGCGAGGCACTGAAAATGATCGAGGACAAGGACTACGCCCTGGTGTTGATGGATGTGCAAATGCCGGTAATGGACGGCTTCGAAGCCACGGCGTCCATTCGCGAGAACGAAGCGGAGAACAGGCGCCTGCCCATTGTGGCCATGACCGCCGAAGCCATGAAGGGCGACCGCGAGCGCTGCCTGAACGCGGGCATGGATGACTACATCAGCAAGCCGGTGCGCGCGGCCGAGCTCTACGAGATGTTGGAGAAACACCTCAAGCCCGAACACCAGACCGGCGCGTAACCCCTAGAAACACAGCAAACGACTTAAAGAATGTCACTTGAAGGCTTCCATCCGAAAATGGTCATCAAAGGATAATGTGATGTTCGCTCCGGCCGTTAAGTAGGAGTATCAGGCTCACTCCGCCATGATCTTGGTTTCAGAAGAGACATCGGGTTTAAAAGGACCGGCCGGCTACAACACACATCGATAATCCGGCCGTCTCACTCACAGCTTTGGCGCCTCGGCGTCATCCGGCAACAATGCACAAGAGGTTTAGCGTGACAAACGGAAGGGAAAATATGACGGAAAAAGACGAGGCTCTCCGCAATGCAGATTACGCGGGTCAGATCGAGGCGATCAACAAGGCTTTAGCCGTGATCCATTTCAATTTGGACGGCACGGTTATTTCTGCCAACGACAACTTCCTGGAAGCCATGGGCTATGAGTTGGATGAAATCGAAGGTCGCCACCACCGTATGTTCGTAGACGATAAAACGCGTCACAGCGACGCCTACCGGCGTTTTTGGGATAAGTTGGGGCGCGGTAAATATATTTCCGGCGAATTCCGGCGTGTCAACAAAGACGGCGAGGATGTCTGGTTGCAGGCCTCTTACAATCCCATCAAGGACCTGGACGGCAAGCCTTATAAGGTGGTCAAATACGCCACCGATATCACCCAAGCCAAACTGCAAGCCGCCGATTTAAAGGGGAGGATGGATGCTGTCAACAAGACACAGGCGGTCATCGAGTTCGACCTGGACGGCACCATTATTACCGCCAACCGGAACTTCCTCGACACCATGGGTTACCAGCTCAATGAGATCGTGGGTCAGCATCACCGCATGTTCGTAACGCCGCAGGAAGCCGGCAGCGAAAGCTACCGCCGTTTCTGGGAAAAGCTGGGCCGCGGCGAGTTCGAATCGGGAGAATTCAAGCGGGCAGCCAGGGGCGGCCGGGATGTCTGGTTACAGGCTTACTACAATCCTATTTTGGACCCGGAAGGCAAGCCCTTCAAGGTGGTCAAATTCGCCACCGATATCACCGAGGCAAAGATACAAGCCGCGGACTTCAAAGGACAACTGGAGGCCATCGGCAAGGCGCAGGCGGTCATCGAATTCAACCTGGACGGCACCATTATTACCGCCAACGACAACTTCCTCAAGACCATGGGTTACTCCCTGGATGAAATCGCGGGCAAGCACCACCGCCTCTTTGTGACGCCCGAGACGGCGAACAGCAGCGCCTACCGCGATTTCTGGCTGCACCTGGGCCGGGGCGAGCACCAGACCGGCGAGTATCGCCGTGTGAACAAACATGGCAAAGATGTTTGGCTGCAAGCTTCCTACAATCCCATCTTCACCCCCGAAGGCAAGCCCTACAAGGTGGTTAAATACGCCTCGGACATTACCGAGGCCAAGCTTCAAACCGCTGATTTTTCCGGACAGTTGGAAGCCATCAATAAATCGCAGGCGGTCATCGAATTCAACCTGGACGGCACGATTATTACCGCCAACGAGAACTTCCTGAACACCATGGGCTACCGCTTGGAGGAAATCCAAGGTCGCCACCACCGCATGTTCGTTTCTTCCGAGGAGCAGAACAGCGAGTCTTACCGGCGCTTGTGGGAACAATTGCGGGCCGGCCGATACACCTCGGGTGAATTTCGGCGCATCGGCAAAACCGGTAACTATGTCTGGTTACAGGCTTCCTACAACCCGATTTATGATCCCGAGGGCAAACCCTTCAAGGTGGTCAAGTATGCCTCCGATATTACGGCGGCCAAGATGCAGGAAGCCGATTTCACCGGTCAGTTGAAAGCCATCGACAAGGCCCAGGCGGTGATCGAGTTCAACCTGGACGGCACCATTATCACCGCGAACGATAACTTCCTGAACACCGTGGGCTACCGGCTGGAAGACATCGAGGGGCGCCACCACCGCATGTTCGTTGAAAACCAGGAGCAAAATAGCGAGGCCTATCGCCAACTCTGGGTGCGACTGAACCGCGGAGAATACGCAGCGGGTGAATTCCAGCGGGTTACCCGAAGCGGGCAGAAGATTTGGTTACAGGCTTCCTACAACCCCATTTACGATCCCGACGGCAACCCCTTCAAGGTGGTCAAATACGCCGCCGATATCACCGAGGCCAAGAACAAGGCCGACGATGATGTGCATTCCCAAGCGGTGTTCAACGAGGAACTGCAACGTTTGATCGACGAGTTGAAAGCGGGCAACCTCTCGGATCGCGGCAACCTGGCGATTTTACGCCAGGACTTCCGCACCACCATGGAAGGTTTGAACCTGGTGGTCGACGCTATCGTAGCCCCGATTGCCGAGCTACAGGAGAAACTGGACAACGTTGCCGGAGGCGATCTAACCGCCTACTTGATGGGCGATTACACCGGGGATCACGCGCGTCTGAAGAATTCGCTCAATACCAGCTTGGATTCCTTGAACGACATCCTGCAACAGGTCAGCGTGACCACCAGCCAGGTCAATACGGGCGCTTCCCAGGTTGCCGACTCCAGCCAGTCGGTTTCGCAGGGCGCCACGGAGCAGGCGTCGGCATTGGAGCAAATCACCGCCTCCATGACCGAGATCGCATCCCAAACCAGCCAAAACGCGGAAAACGCGACCGAGGCCAACCAACTGGCGGGCCTGGCCAAGAAGGACGCGGAGGAAGGCAGCGCCCAGATGCAGGAAATGCTCAGTTCCATGAAGCAAATCGACGCATCCAGCCAGAACATCTCCAAGATTATCAAGGTCATCGACGAGATTGCCTTCCAGACCAACCTGTTGGCCCTGAACGCGGCGGTGGAGGCGGCCCGGGCCGGCGTCCACGGCAAGGGCTTCGCGGTGGTTGCCGAGGAGGTTCGCAACCTGGCCGCTCGCAGCGCCAACGCCGCCAAGGAAACCACCGACATGATCGAGGAGAGTATCAGCAAGGTGAACCAGGGCAGCTCCATCGCCGCACGGACCTCGGAAGCGCTCACCCAAATCGTTACCGGCGTGGGCAAGGTCACCACCTTGATCTCCGAGATCGCGATCGCGGGCAACAAACAGGCCCAAGGCATCACCCAGATCAAGACGGCGTTGGGCCAGATGGAACAGGTGACCCAGCAGAACACGGCCAACGCGGAAGAGAGCGCGGCGGCCAGCCAGGAGCTTTCAAGCCAGGCAAGACAACTACAGGACCTGCTGACCCGGTTCACCTTGAAACAGAAAGAGGAAGCGCAACCGACGGGTGTGGACCCTCACATGATGAACCTGTTCCAACAGTTCCTGGCCCAACAAGGCATGCCGTTCGGCGGTGCTTTTCCCCAGGCCCCCCCGGTGAGGCGCCTCAACTGATCCAAAAAGGGGCGGGCGCGACGTTTTACCGCGACCGCCCGATTCGGGGGCAGGTGATAAGGTTACGGACCCGCGATATTGGTATCGAATTGCAGGTCCAATTCCCTGGGTTCCGACGGCTCCGGCGCATTGTCGATGGTCTCCAACAGCCTGGAAGCCAACCCGTCGGTAATACGACCGATGACCTGCTTGATCATCTCGTCTTCGCCGCGCAATTGGTTACTTGCCTGCGTCAGCGCTTTGAGGTGACCGGACATGTGTTCGAGGTTGGTGGAGTTGGTCAACAGCTCGGCCCAACGCGCCTCGTCATTGGCTCGATCGGACAACTGGTCCGAGAACACCACTTCACGGGTTTGCTTGTTGGTCAGGTTTACGGTTCCCGCGAACACCACCTCACGGGTCATCGTCTTCTCGTTGTAGTGGATGGTTTCTTCCCTGGGCACGTAGCGTGTTTTCTTCTTGTCACCCTCGTAATACTCAACCGGCTGGCTCCATTTCATGATCTCGTACTTCTGTTGGGACATGGGGCCGGAGGTTTTGGCGAAGACCTGGGTTACCAACCCGTTCGCTACGATTTGCGCGGTAGAAAGATCGTTGGTCAGTTGTAGGAACCGGCTTTTCCTGCCGTCCAGTTTGGCGTTCAATTCCTGGAAGATGAAATCGCCCACCGCGATACCGCCCACATTGTTGTGAGTCTTGTTCTCGAATGTGCCGAATCCCAGAATCAGTGAAGCCTGTTTGAAGGCTTTATCCCGCTCATCCACGGCATTCTTGTAATTGGCGGTCAGGTTCAACGCCTCGTTGAAGGCATGCCAGGCCGCACGAGGGTATTTCTCGTCCAGGTAGTATTGACCCATGCGGAAATAGATCTCGGTAGCGCGTCCCACGGCGTCCCGGTAGCCCTCGACTTCCTTATGAGCCAACACATAAGACGCGGCGGCGTCCCGGTAACGGCTTTCCGTCAAGTTGTCGTGACCCTGGTTGTAGAAACAGGAGGCGATCTTATCCCGACTGTCCTTGTAGTTCTCGGCATATCGCCCGGCCTCGCGGTACTGGGTGACGGCATCATGCCAGGCCCGGTCCTTGTAAAAGCGCTCGGCCTTCTGATAGGCTTCCTCGGCGACTCCCGTGGAAGCAAGCCGGATGGCGTTGGCCATGTCAATCGTTGCGAAATTGTTCATATTGAACCGCTTGAGACCGTTGAGATAAGCCTCCAATTGGCGATAATGGGTCAAGGCTTCACGATAGTTGTTTTGTTCCATATAGCCGTAGGACAGCTTCAGCTTCTCCTCGTAGGCTTTCTCCGCGATGGGCCCCAGGGTTTTCATATATTTGCTCCTGGGCTTTACATCCATCGCATCGACAATGTGACAGGCGGCTGTAAAGTTCTGGTTTTGCTTCAGGAAGGACTTGGCTACCTTGAAATGTTTTTTGGCGTTGTAGGCCTGACCGGTCAGCTTACCGGCCTCCGCCTTCTTACCGAACCATTGGGCTTGGGAGCAGGGTACAAGACTAAATAGCAATATAAGACACACAAAGGCTCTCTTGACAGACACGGCTGCCTCCTTTAATGCGATCCGGTAAATCCAATTCAGCTACTCACTCTCACATGCGAAAAAAAGGCTCGAACAAGCTCAAGAAATTTAAAAAAATCGAAGAGTAGCGTGAACAAGGCCCACCTGGCTCAACCCGGGTATGGAACCGACAGCCGGCCTGAATGATGACCCTGCTTATGAGCAAGGTGGGTTTTGTTCGCGACGGAGGCACCCGAAAAAAACGCGACATTTGTACGTTGACCGAAGGGTAGCTCCCGGCCTGAAAGGCGGTTTGGATTTGCGTGCGGGCATGAGATCGGAAGAGCGGCGTGGAGGGGAAGAGGGTCACAAGGCGGGGGGGGGGGGGGGGGGGGGGGGGGAGGGTGGTGGGGGGGGGGTGGGGGGGGGGTGGGGGGGGGGGGGGGTGGGGGGGGGGGGGGGGGGGGGGGGGGGGGGGGGGGGGGGGGGGGGGGGGGGGGGGGGGGGGGGGGGGGGGGGGGGGGGGGCGGGGGGGGGGGGGGGGGGGGGGGGGTGGGGGGGGGGGGGGGGGGGGGGGCGGGGGGGGGGGGGGGGGGGGGGGGGGCCGGGGGGGGGGGGTGCGGGGTCGGGGTGGTCGGGGGTGGGGGTAGGGAGGGGGGCGTGGGCAGTGGGGGGGGGGGGGGGGGGGGGGGGTGTGTGTGGTGGGTTGGGTGGGGGGTGGGTGGTGGGTTGGGGGGTGTGGTGTGTGGTGTGGGGTGGGGTGGGGCGTGGTGGTGGTGGTGGTGG
>JAAUYB010090478.1_pt1 | contig 31337 bp, 25 predicted proteins | sample 7278071 | NCBI WGS metagenome assembly JAAUYB01 (sample SAMN14350121, study PRJNA611818) | marine sediment metagenome | isolation source: surface marine sediment (1.8m) | place: French Polynesia: Moorea | collected 2018-08 | reverse complement strand
GTCGCCCCGGCCGCCTATCAAAATTCTCTCGCGAAGTACCCGGTGCCCGGGCCGCCCCTCAAAAACCGGCGGAAAATTTGCTGTCGCCCCGGCCGCCCGGTGGTTCAATATCCAGCACTTTTCCATTACCCTTCCCGAGCTTATTGAGAAGTTGCCTGTTTAGTTGTTTTATGCACTGCCCTTCGACTTTGACGAGGTCCTGGGGGTGAACTGAGTCAGCCCGCGGCAATGTGTTACCGGTTTGCCTTTCCCGGGGTTTCCAGCAACCCTCCGGTTTCATTATCGGATGAGGATTGGTTCGGTTTGGTAAAGGAATGGTTCGGCGCCGAGAGAGCCCCGCAAGAATACAACCACTGCCGGCTGTGAGGACTCAATCATGATCCGATGGCCCGGGTTGTCGGGGAAAAACGTCACAAAGTTGGTCAGGGTTTTTCCGTTGACCGCCAGGTCCGGGCTTATGGTTGCCCGGAACACCTCATTACCGGCACTGTCCACTTGCACGCCTTCAATGACTGCCGGGCCTTCGCCCACGTTCACGATCGCCATACCGTCCCAGACGGTATCCCATTCACCCTGGTACAGAATAAAACGGGTTCCGACGCTCCTGGTCTCCAGGACGTGGGCCGTACCGCCTCCTGTTTTGCCCCGGTATCCCAGCGTGACCACGCAGGAAGGCGTTCCGTTTATCCTCAGGTGACTGATATCGAGTCCCGGGAACAGGTCTTCCGAGGTCATTTGCAGATGCCCTCCTTCCGGGATATCGAGCATTTCGGGATTGAGAGGATTTCCCATGATGTCGTATGGATGGAGATCGAGCCGGCCCGCCTGACTGCCGGGGTTGGTCACGGTTAGGGTGGCTTGAAAGTCTCCGCCGAGTCTGGTTACATGGGCTACCCATCTGTCCGCGAAGAGCATGGGGACCCATTCCGGGTGGTCTATAAATGGGTTTCGGTTGCCTTGGAAGGAGAAAATCACATCATTCCGTCGACGTTCTCGATCATCCACCGGGTCTTGTTCATGCCAGCGGAGCAAGTCCGAGCGGATGCCCATGTATGAGATATCAACATTGCCGTCACTCTTGAACAGATCGATCACCCCATCGTCATCGGTGAGGCGCAAATCCGGCTCATCTGCACCCGAATCCCCATGGACGCCTCCTTCATAGCGAATTGCCATGTAGAAAATCGCCCGCGCCACGTCGCCTTTGCGTCCGTCCCAGGTTTCCCATGTTCCGAACGATAAGGAGCCGCTTGTCCAGTTGGAGTTGCCGGGATAGGTTCCGGAGCCGCCGCCACGGCCGTCATTAGCCTCCGTCGGCTTTTCGTCACATGTTTCACTGCAATACCGGAACGGTTTATTGGATCGACTGCTGTTATAGCCTGAATCACAGAGGAAGAGGTGGTGGCAGTCCGTGTAGGGGTAGTTCGAGACGACATCATTGGGGAAGCCGTAGGAACTCGGCCAGACATGCTCGCGATTGTAGAAATTATTTCCGCCGCCTTGTTTCGGGTAGGAAGCATTCTTGTAGAGATCGATAATGTTGGCAGAGTTCGTGGGGTCTTCATCGGCCATTTCCAGAATATCCCATGTGTCGGTGGTCGAGCTGGTGTAGGGAAACCGGATATGATCATCGATCAAGTCGTGAAGACTCAACCACAGAGCCGCCGGGGAGGTTGTATTTACCGAATCGTAATAGTCCCCGGGCTGTGCCGAGACCTGAATGGAAATAGAAATGAGGAGGATCGAAAATAGGGTTTTCATGGGGTCACCTCCAGTTGAAAAGCCTGAGTTGGGGCACAAGGTTTCATTAACTTCGAATTATTTTCGATCGGGACGGTTTGATGGTCTAAATAAAAACCTTGTATATCGCTCACACCATCAATACCGCCGTGGGCCGCGATCTCGTTCAGCTGATAAAAGACAGGAACGTAAGCCATGATTCACTTCCTATGCAAGTACGGGTTTGCCATAGGTAAGGAGAAACGGAGCCTACCAATTTCGATGGGTTGTTTTCCGATACTTTAATGATTTTGTAGTCGATCAGTAGGAATATATGAAATCCGGTCAATAATACGCAAAATTCCTACCTTGCCGGCTTTACAGTGTATGCAAGTATCGTGCTGTGGAAGTGCGAGCGGGAATGGTCGGATACTTCAGACCGCGATCCGCTCACGGGGAAACTCCAGGTAAAAAGTCGAGCCCCTGCCTTCGCCCTCGCTTTCGGCCCACATGCGCCCGCCCATTTCGTTCATCGCGTTGGCGCAGCTATGCAGGCCGAAGCCATGTCCGGTTTCCTTGGTGGTGAAACCGTGATTGAAAATAAGCTTGAGGTGCTCCCGGCGAATTCCCCTTCCGGAATCGCTTATCTTGAGATAGACGAAGCCCTTTTTTTCTTCTATTGCAATCTTGATCCTTTTCCGCTCCTGCATGGCTTCACGCGCGTTTTTCAACATATTGACCAGGATATGGATGATTTTGCTTCTCTGAACCAAAAGCTTGGGAGCGGGGTGATAGTCCTTCTCGACTTCTACCCCGTGGATTCGGATATCACCCTCCTGGATCTTCAGCGCATCCTCGACACAATCCTCCAGTTGAAGCATTTCCGGTTGGAAGCCGCCGGTGGCGTAGTCCTGTTGGGCCATGACCACATCGCGGATCAGGTCGACCTTACTGAGAATCCTTTCGACATCCTCCAGGTTTTTTTGTTGTTCTTTCTTAAGCCTGGCTTCAATGGAAAGGTAATGATTGAATAGTTTCCCTGCTTTTGGATCGGTCATGATGAACTCTTCGATGCGGTGCAGGTTCTGCTGCAAGAGTTCATTGGCCAATGTCAGTGAGTGGAGTTTGGAAGAGACCATGTTATTCCTCACCACTTCACCGGAGGTGATGACGCTGGACAGGATATTGCCGACGTTGTGGAGCACGGAGGCGGCAATATCGGCCATACCGGCCTTGTGCGCTTTCTCGACAAGTTCCCTCTGGGCGGATTCGAGTTGAGCCGTTCTTTTCTCGACCCGGCGCTCGAGATCTCGATTCAGTTCCCGTACCGCCTCATCCGCTTTGGCCAGGGCGGTGTTTTTGGATTCCAGTTCTTCGACAAGCCGGGCCAGTTTCTCCTCCGTGCGCCGGTGTTCGGTGATTTCCCGGCGCAGGATCTCGTTGGAGTCTTGTAATTCGGCGGTACGCTCCTTAACCCGTTGTTCCAAAGTGCTGTTCAAATCGGCCAACTCTTTCTCCTGGCGGCGCAGTCTCAAAAAGACCTGGATCTTGTTCTTGAGCAGAAAGGGCGCCACCGGTTTGGTGATGTAGTCAACAGCGCCCAGTTTGAAACCGCGATTGATAAATTCCTCTTCCTTGAGAACGGCCGTGATGAAGATAATGGGGATATTCCGGGTTTTCTCCCTGGCTTTGATGAGCCGTGCGGTTTCAAAACCGTCCATCACCGGCATTTGTATATCGAGCAGAATGAGAGCATATTCTTCAACCAATAATTTTTGAAGAGCTTCCGGGCCGGAACCCACGCAGACCGCCCGATGTCCCAAATTCTCCAGAAGACGGGTAAACGTATAAAGGTTCTTCCTGTTGTCATCGACGACCAAAATTGAGTCTGAAGCGGGCATTTGGACCCCTGACCAGATTTGCTTAGAACAAGGCGTGGCAGTGAGTTTCGGTCAGTAACCGGCTTGAAAAGACATTTTCTACAACTCGGACAAAACCACCCTGATAGTGGATGAGGCCGAGCGGCAGACCTCGATGAGGTCTCCCATAACTTCTTATCTTTTCACCATGGGCATAACTTTAGAAAACGGGAAAAATTTTCACATACCAAAAGATAATCAACACTTATGATTCGACTGATGCATGACGACAATTTATTCTGGGGGTGATAATTTGGGTATTCGAGCCTTTAGTTTGGTGATGGGTTTCCTTTTAAGTGTAGGCTGTTTGTCACAAGAGACTGATTTTTCAATTCATGGCTATCTAAACCAGGCTTACGGCCAATCAGACCGTTACCAGTACTACGGCATTCCCGAGGACGGCACCATCGATCTTCGCAATATTGCCCTTCAATTAAACCTCAAGTATGGACTGAAAAATAAACTGGTTGTCCAATTGAATTCGCGACGTGTGGGCGAAAGTCCCGTTGGGGAATTCATCGACGATGTGGAGTTGGACTGGGGTTTCTACCAATACCAGCATGACGAAACCTTGTCCCTGAAGGTGGGCAAGGTACCGCTTCCGCTCGGCATCTACAATGAAATCAGAGATGTCGGTACGGTTTTACCTTTTTACCGAATCCCCGTCCTTATCTATGGAGAGGGGACATGGACAACGGAAACAGTCGACGGGTTGGTGGTTTCCAAGGGGTGGAGACCCGGCGAATGGTTGATTGACCTGGATGTGTTTTACGGTGGTTGGGACAGCATCGTCAGTCAAGACGCCGATACCTATATCCCGGTGCGCATCGAAGACGGTGTGGGATTTCAGTCCTGGGTCACATTGCCGGGAGAACGTTGGCGCTTCGGTCTGCATTTGCACCAACAGAGGGTAGGGGCAGGATCTGACACCACGTTGATCGGAGAGAATCAGGATATGTTGTTTGCCTCCGCGGAAGGAGAGTACGAGCACTTTCTCTTTCGAAGCGAATACCACCGCATCAGCTTTCAATCCGGGAATGGTACCTGGACGGCCTGGTATATTCACCTGGGGGCTAAATTCTCCGAAAAATGGGCGCTGCATTTTTCGTCGGACCATGGGCGCATAGAACTGGTCATCCCGTTTATCGGCACGGCCGATGAGGACTTCGACGATGAGGCCTTGAGTTTAAACTACAGTTTTTCGCCTCGCCTCGTGCTGAAATTGGAAGCTCACAAAACCGAGGGTTATGCCGTGGAGGGCTTCGCCCCGAATTTCTTGTTCGACCCTCCGGTGAGGCTCGATTATGCAGTGCTCAGTTTTTCGGCAAGTTTTTAGATAAAAGGTGATCCGTGTGAGAAAGAAGCTGCTAAGGACCCATATTTGCGCCGGTGTTTTTTCGGCAGTTATCCTGCCGACCTGCCTTTCTCTTGCTTTAACCCGACCGGTTTTTGCCCAAAACGAGCCGGCCTACCGGATTGTTGTTCATCCCGATAATCCCATCACGACCCTCACCAAAAAGGACCTCAAAAACATTTTTTTGAAACGCGTTGTCAAATGGCCGGACGGGGAGCCGATCATCCCCGTCGACCTCTCGCCGGACTCTTCCGTTCGCGATGCCTTCAGCCGGGATATTCACAAAAGGAGTCCGGACTGCGTCAATGCCTGTTGGCAGAGAAAACTTTTTTCCGGAAGGGGCGTGCCGCCCTGTACCTTTCCGGAGGAGAGTGCGATTCTGGAGTTCGTCAGGAACCATGTAGGGGCGATCGGCTATGTTTCGGCAGTCGGAGACGCGAATGGCGTCAAAACCTTGAAAGTAATTCCCTAAACAACCGGCACAGACAAAGTTACTGAGGCTCAGTACTTTTTGGTAGCGTAAGCAGCTTTGAATATGGATGACAAAGGCACTAACGAGAATTTATCCGAAACTTATGATTGGTGCCAAATGGCCCGATATTGTAATTGGAGGTGAACTTTTGAAACTGAAAATAAACCTCCCATATGCATTTGTTTTTTTACTCTCTCCATGTTTCTCTCAAGATACAAAGTTTTCAGTTCACGGATATCTGAATCAGGCCTACGGCCAGTCAGACCGTTATCAGTACTACGGTATTCCGGAGGAAGGCACCATCGATCTTCGCAATATTGCCCTTCAGTTCAATCTGAAGTACGGATTGAAAAATAGCCTGGTCATCCAAATGAATTCCCGGCGCGTGGGTGAAAGCCCCGTGGGCGAATTCATCGACGATGTAGAGCTGGACTGGGGTTTTTACCAATACGAACATGACGAAACCTTGTCCCTGAAGGTGGGCAAGGTGCCGCTTCCGCTTGGCATCTACAATGAAATCAGGGATGTCGGCACGGTTCTGCCATTTTACCGAATTCCCACCAATGTTTACGGCGAAGGGACATGGACCTCCGAAACGGTAGACGGCGTGGTGGTTTCCAAATCCTGGATGCCCGGAGAATGGATGCTTGACCTGGATTTGTTTTACGGCGGATGGGACAGCGTCACCAGTCAAAGCGCCGATTCCTACACTCCGGTTCGTAACGAGGACGCCACGGGTTTCCAGTTCTGGGTCACGTTGCCGGGTGAACGCTGGCGCTTCGGCGTGCATTCTCATCGGCGGAGGCCGACAGAGGCGTTTGACGAAACCATTGGAAGAGATCATCAGGATATTTCGATCGGCTCCGTGGAAGGAGAGTACGAACACTTCCTCTTTCGGGGCGAATACGTCCGCGCTACCTTTGAACCCGAGGGGAGCTCTTGGAAGGCCTGGTATCTTCATCTTGGGACCAGTTTCTCTGAAAAATGGGCGTTGAACTTTATGAGAAGCAGGGGGCGAATTACATTGGTGGTACCGTTTTTTGCCACGGGGAGCGGAGACTACGATGATGACGCCTTGGGGTTGAACTATAGTTTTACGCCTCGCCAGGTCTTGAAATTCGAGTATCACAGAACCGAGGGATACTCCGTTGAGGACCTCTCTCCGGATTTCTTTTTCGAACCTCCGGTAAGACTCGACTATTTCTTGATCAGCTTTTCGGCAAGCTTCTAGACAAAGGGTAACCACGATGCCGGGCAAGCCGTTTTGGGCTCACATTTTGTTTGTTTGTTTTCTGGTCGTCATCCCGACTACATTACTGACCCCTGCCCAAACAGAGCCGGGTTATCGAATTGTGGTTCATCCCGATAATCCCGGCGCCACCATCACCAAGAAGGAGCTCAAAAACATTTTTTTGAAACGCATGGCCAAATGGCCTCACGGTGAACCGATCATTCCCGTCGATCTCTCTCTGGACTCTTCAGTTCGCAAGGCCTTCACCCGAGATATCCACAAAAGGAGCACGACCTCCATCAACGCCTATTGGCAAAAAAGGCTTTTTTCGGGAAAGGGAGTGCCGCCCAGTACCTTCCGAGAGGAGACCGCGGTACTTGATTACGTCAAGAACAATCCCGGGGCGATCGGCTATATATCGGGCGCCGGGGACGCGGAAGGCGTCAAAATCTTGAAGGTTATACCGTAAGCAACCGGATCAAGAAGGACGTCCCATGCTCCGCAACACCAAAATCAAGTACAAGCTGTTCTTCACCCCTTTATTGGCGCTGTCGTTCATTGTCCTGAGTTATGCGGCCAATCGTTATATCGTGGCTGAAAACGAGTTGCTGGTCCGAGATATCGAAGAACAGTACTATCCGGAATTGGAGAAGTTCCGCGAGTTGGAGTCCCTGCTTAGGACGATTGCTCGGGAGTTCCAGGACGCGGCTACCTTGGAAGATCCCAGTATTCTGGAGGATTTGGAGCAGTTAAGGGAGCAGTTTCTCTCGAAAGCCGAGGAGGGGATGCGGGACGGGGGCGCCGGTGAGACTGCCCGTCTCTTCGATCTCTATTACACCCAGGCTCGGGCCATCACGCTTCTCATCCAGGAGGGCAATATCTTTGGGGCGGAATACACCGATTCCCAGGAAAAAATGAGCCGGCGCTTCGTCGAGGTCGAACAATTTATCGCCGGAAAGAGAAGCCTGGCCCAGGAAAAAATCGGTGAGGCATTTCTGCTGACCCGAGGCAACCTGAAGACCTTCGGCTCCCAGATCTTTTGGATGACGCTTATTTCAGTTCTGGTCATCACGCTATTGACCCTCCTATTGAGCCGCGAAATCACCATACCCCTCGACCAGGTGGTGAATGCTCTGCGGGTTTTCTCCAAGGAGAGGCAGCAATCAGCGCTTACCGTGTATCGCAATGACGAACTCGGAGAGTTGACCACGGCATTCAATCAACTCATCGCCGATCTCCTCAGCACCACCGTTTCGAAAAACGCGGTGGAGAGTGTTTTCAAGGCCATCAAGGAAGCCCTCATCCAGGTGGACTCGAAGGGGCGAATCCAAATGGTCAATGCGGCAACCACCGATCTTTTGGGTTACGAGGAGAATGAACTCCTCGGGAAATCGATCCGGCTGGTAATTCCCGATATCGATGCCGCCGATGACAACGGCCTGTTTGCCTTTATGGAAGCGGGCGCCGTGGCCAATCGCGAAACTACCTACCGAACGAAAGATCATCTCGAAGTGGTGATGTCACTTTCCGCGGCGCCTATTTTCGATGAAGGCGCCGTCAAGGGGCTGGTGCTTTCTGCCCGGGATCTCAGGGAAACCATGAAGTTGATTCGTGATCTACAGGCGCTGACCCAAGAGCAGGAACTGACGAGTTGGATGAAATCCAAGGTGACCCACATTGTCGGTTCCCTTCAGGCAAGCCGCACATTGAGCGGGTTCGCGACCGACCTGGCCACGGAAATCGGTCGTCTTTTCAATGTCGGCTTCGGTGCGGTTTTCATCAGCGAAGCCGGGGCTGAGGAGTCCATACTGCGGTTGAAGGGCGGGTATGCCCTTCCCGGGGACGGGTCCATGCCTCAGAAGTTCGCCCCGGGCGAAGGCCTGGTCGGTCAGGCCGCGTTGGAGAAACGCACCATCTTCCAAGATACCGTCCCCGGCGAGTATCGGTCGATCATACCCGGCATCGAGGAAGCATCACCCTGTCATCTTCTTTTTCAGCCCGTCCTCTATGACCGGGAAGTGAAGGCGGTTCTACAACTGGCTTCATTCGAAAAGTTCAGTCGGCAGCAATTGGACTTGTTGGATCAGCTATCGGAATTGCTGGGTATTCTGATCGACAACACCTTGAAAAGGGATCGCACCGAAAAGCTTTTGACGGAATCCCAAATCATGGCCGAGACCCTGCAAAGCCAGTCCGAGGAGTTGCAGGAAACCAATGAACAATTGGAAGAGCAGGCCAATGCCCTGATCTCGGCTGAAGAGGTGACGCGCAAGCGAAACGAAGAATTACTGGCCGCCCAACAGGAACTGACGCTACGAGCCGATCAGCTCGCCCAAAGCAACAAATACAAAAGCGATTTCCTGGCCAATATGAGCCATGAATTGCGAACGCCCCTGAATAGCATCCTGATCCTTTCCAAACTGCTCATCGAGGGGCATAGCGGCGAAGAACGCAAAATGGCGACGACAATTCACGATGCCGGCGGAGAACTGCTCAAACTCATCGACGACATCTTGGATCTGGCCAAAATCGAAGCCGGCAAAATGCGGATGGAGCTCCAGGTCTTTCGCCTGGGCGATCTGCTTCACGATCTCGAGGCTATGATCGAGCCCCTGGCTGGGGAAAAGGGCCTGGCATTCTCCATCCATACAGCACCGGGCCTACCCGAAAACCTGGAGCAGGATCGTGAACGTCTGCAACAAATTCTCGTCAACCTCCTCTCCAACGCCATTAAATTTACCGAGCAGGGTTCCGTTCACCTGGAGATCAAACCGTCGAAGGAACTGGAGAGCGGCCTGGCTTTTGCCGTCGTCGACACCGGAATCGGCATCCCCAAAGAGAAACAAGATCTGATCTTCGAAGCTTTCCAGCAGGCCGAGGGTTCCACCAACCGCATTTACGGCGGCACCGGTCTTGGCTTGTCCATTTCCAGGAACATTGCTGAAAGGTTGGGCGGAAAACTGGTGCTGGAGAGCATAGTGGGTGAGGGCAGTACTTTTACCCTCCATTTGCCCGCACGCTCGCCGTTCTCTTCTGAGGAACCCGAACCGATGTTGGAACCCGTGGTCCTGCCGGAGAGGAAGCCCGTTACCGCGAACGAAATTCAGCCGGGTGAAAAGGGGCTGCTCATTATAGGCGATTCGGCGTGCGGGGCGGCGTTTCAGGAGATCGGCCGGGCACGCGGCTACGCGCCATATGTCTCAGACCCGACGGCAAGCGGAGTCGACACGGTTCGGCAAAAGAAACCGGCGGCGATTGTCCTGGACATGGACTTCAGTAATAGTTGGTCTCTCCTCAACGCGCTCAAGAGTCATCCCGAGACCAGGCATATCCCCGTGCTGGTTACCGCCGGCGAGAACGTTCAGGACCGGGCTCATAAAATGGGCGTCACCACCTTCCTGTTAAAGCCGTTGGATGAAGAAGCCCTGGAGGCCGCTTTCAATGAACTCATTCATCTTGGCAGCAAGTCCAAAAAACTTTTGATCGTGGAAGATGACGCCAAGGAACGGGAAGCCATTCGTCAATTGATGAGCAAAGAGACACACGCCATCACCACGGTCGGTACGGGTGGAGAGGCTCTGGCCGAATTGGCGAACGGCACCTTTTCCTGCATGATCCTGGACCTTAAGCTGGACGATATTTCCGGTTATGAGGTGCTTCAAAGAATGGAAGAAAACCGCACCATGGCGACGCCGCCCACGATCGTTTATACCGGCATGTCCTTAAGTCAGGAAGATGAGCGTCGTTTACAGGCCTTCGCGGAAACCATCATGATCAAAACGGTGACATCGCCCTCCCTGCTCAAGGAAACGGTTTCCGACTTCCTGAACGGGAAAAACGTGGGCGGAAAAACCAGCTTGCAAAATCCCAAGCTCGGTCGGCTGCCGCAAGGTAAAACGGTCCTGGTTGTCGATGACAACTGGCGAAACATCTATTCCCTGGTTGCCGTGTTGGAAAGAGAAGGCGTGGATGTGATTGCGGCGGGAAACGGCCGAGAGGCGGTCGAAACCTTGAGCGGCGACAATAAGATCGATCTGGTGCTGATGGATATCATGATGCCGGTGATGGACGGTTATGAGGCGATCGGCCGCATTCGTGAGATGGACCGCTACAAAGATCTACCCATCATTGCCTTGACGGCCAAGGCCATGAAAAAGGATCGGGAAAAATGTATCCAGGTGGGCGCCTCGGATTATCTCAGCAAACCCGTGGACCAGGACCGCTTGTTTTCCCTGATCAAAATCTGGCTGACCAACCAATAAGGAAGGAGACAGTATGGAGTTCAAGGGTTTATTCCATAACATCTATGCCAAATATGGTTACGATTTCCGGAATTACAGCAAGGCGTCCTTGAAACGGCGGGTTGATTGGCGCATGCACAAGGAAAGAATTCCCTGCCTGGAAACCTTCAGGAACCGGGTTCTCGATGATGAAACTCTTTTCAGCCGCCTGGTGGATGACCTGTTGATCGGGGTCACGCAGATGTTCCGCGATCCTTCATTCTTCAAACATCTACGCGAGAAAATCCTGCCGGCTTTAGCGCCCTTCCCTCATATTCGCATCTGGTCTGCCGGAACCAGTACGGGCGAGGAGGCCTACTCCCTGGCCATCCTACTCGAAGAGGCCGGTCTTTACGAGCGGTCCCTGATCTATGCCACCGATCTCAGTGACCCCCGTTTGAAAAGGGCGGCCGAAGGACATATCTCCATGCGGAATATGGCGCGAAACACATCCAATTACTACAGCTCGGGAGGCGTGAAACCCTTTTCCCAATATTTCGAGATTACAGAAGATCATGCCGTCATCGATCCCTATTTCCGGAAGAACCTGGTGTTTTCCACCCATTGTCTGGCGAACGATTGGGTCTTTAACGAGTTCCACCTGATTTTGTGCCGGAACGTATTGATTTATTTCGATCCTCACTTAGGCGCAAGGGCGTTGTCCCTGTTTACCGAAAGCCTTACCAAGCGGGGCTTTTTGTGTCTGGGCTCCAAGGAAAGCCTCATTTCTTTCCAGGTGCGCGACTTTTATGAAAAGGCCCACCATAGTGAAAAAGTTTATCGAAAACTGTTCTGAGAAGGACGGCATAACCCTCCTGGGCGCGCACGCGCGCCGGCGTGCATCGAGGGGCGCAACGCCGCCCTTGACTTTCGCGGAAATCAGGGCTCATTCCTTGATCCTCGACAAGAAGGATCAACGAATGAGAGCGAAAAATGAGGCAAACTCTCTGCAAGATACCGTATTCGGGTGTATTCAGTTGTGAAAGCCGAAATCCGGGTTGCTATCCGCCGGAAAAGCAAAAATGCCTGACGACCGATTGAGCCGGAATACAACCAAACACAAATACGGGTCGAGCAGGAACGCCCGGCGGGTACACATGCCGCACAGTCGTCGCCTAATCAAAAAAACACCTGTTCCATACCTGCCTTCTATGGCATGATGACGGATTCCATTGAATTTGAATATCATGTGTGGAGTAGAACGATGACGCAATTCAGCACCGAGGACCTGGCCCGGATCGAAGCCATGGGCAAATCGGCGGCGGATGTTACCGCCCAGATCGACATTTTTCGCAAAGGCGTGGAACCCGCGCAACTGGTTCGCGCCTGCACCTTGAACGACGGACTGCGCCGCTTGGACGACGATGCCGACGCCCTGCTGCAACGCTTCAAGCAGGCCTGTAACCAGGGACGCGTCACCAAATTCGTACCCGCTTCCGGCGCCGCTTCCCGTATGTTCAAAAGCCTGCATGAGGCGCGCACAGCCCTTGCCGAGAGCCGCGATCCCGCCGATTCTGCCGTGGACACATTTTTCGACAACCTCACCAACTTTGCTTTTGCCCCGGCCCTGGCCGAAAAGATGGGTATGAAGGCCGCGGATCTTCCCCAAGCCGGGCGGCGCGATGTCCTGGATGCCTTGCTGGGTGAGAACGGTCTGAATTACAGCAGCAGCCCCAAGGGTTTGCTGCTCTTCCACGCCTACTCCGACAAACCCCGCACGCCCGTGGAAGAGCACCTCCACGAGGCCGTTGCCTATGCTCGCGCCGGCAACGGAAGCGCCAGACTCCACTTCACCGTCTCGCCCGAGCACGAGGCGGGCTTCCGTCAACTGGTTGACGACGCCGGCCGACATTTCGAAGATACCCGGTTCCGGGTCGACTACTCCGTACAGGCGCCCTCCACCGACACCATCGCCGTGACGCCGGAAAACGAACCCTTTCGGATCGACGGCAATCTTTTCTTCAGACCCGGCGGTCACGGCGCCCTGATCCAAAACCTGAATCAACTGCAAGGCGACCTGGTCTTCATCAAAAACATCGACAACGTGGTGCCCGATCGGTTGAAAGGCACCACGACCCGCTACAAACAGTTGCTGGGCGGTCACCTGTTGACCCTGCAAGACCGGGTTTTCGACTACCTGCGTCAGCTCAAAGACGGCGCGCCGAGCCGGGAGACTCTGGAAGAAATGGAAGCCTTCATCCACGACAACCTGGGCTACCACGCCGGGCAGCCCCTGGTGGGCGATGATCACGCCAAATCGGCAGAAGCGCTCTTCAGGGTGCTCGATCGCCCGCTCCGTGTCTGCGGCATGGTGCGTAACCAGGGCGATCCCGGCGGCGGCCCCTTCTGGGTGAAGGATGCCGACGGCAATGTCAGTATCCAAATCGTCGAAACCTCGCAAATCGACACTGACAACCCGGAACAGGCGGCTATTCTGGCCTCCTCCACCCATTTCAACCCGGTCGACCTGGTCTGCGCCGTTCGCGATTTTGAAGGCAAGCCCTTCGACCTGGACCAATATATTGACCACGACGCTTGTTTCATCGCGTCAAAAAGCAAGGACGGTCGCGACCTGCGCGCCCTGGAACTACCGGGTCTGTGGAACGGCGCCATGGCCGGCTGGAATACGGCCTTTGTGGAGGTGCCTGTAATCACCTTCAACCCCGTGAAGACCGTGAACGACCTTCTGCGTGAAGAACATCGATAGATCCGAATAAGGAGCCCCCATGCGACGCATTCCTTTTTTCTCCTGCCTCAGCGGCCTTCTCCTGCTTACCGCCTTCCCCGCCCTCGCCGGCAAAGGCAAATTACAATCAGGCCCCATGATCGGTTACGTCGACCTGATGGAAGTCTTGATCTGGGTGCAAACCAAGGCGGAAACCCGTGTGCAAATTGCCTACCGCCCCCAATCCGGCAATCGTTCCTGGGACGTTTCCGAAACCGTGGTCACCCAAAAGGACACCTACTTCACCGCCCACGTCATTCTCACCGACCTGAAACCGGAAACCGCTTACGAATACAAGGTCGTCCTGGATGATGACGCCGCTCAACTTTCCTACCCCACAACCTTCAAAACCCAAACCTTCTGGCGGTGGCGCAAAGACCCGCCCGAGATCTCCTTCGCGATGGGCTCGTGTTTTTTTGTCAACGACCCGCCTCACGATCGGCCCGGCAACCCCTACGGCGGCGATTTCGAAATCTTGACTTCCATCGACAAAAAACGCCCCGATTTCTTCCTCTGGTTGGGCGATAACGTCTACCTCCGCGAACCCGACTTCTATTCGGAAACCCGCCTCAACTATCGCTACAAACACACCCGATCCCTACCCGGGTTACAGCCCTTGCTGGCGCGAACCCCCAATTACGCCATTTGGGACGATCACGATTTCGGGCCGAATGATTCGGACCGGGCCTACGGCCTGAAAGGCATCACCCTGAAGATGTTCAAGGCCTACTGGAGCAATCCCCATTACGGTACGCCCGAAACCCCGGGGGTTTTCGGCAAGTTCGTCTGGGGCGACCTGGACTTCTTTCTGTTGGACGACCGTTACCACAGGGCGCCCAACGCCGATCCCTCGCCCGACAAGGACTACCTGGGAGCGCCGCAATTGCAATGGCTGAAGGACAGCCTGCTCTCCAGCCGCGCCGCGTTCAAGTTCGTGGTCAACGGCAATCAGGTCCTGAACACGCGCAGCCCCTTCGAGAAATGGTCCCAGGCGGCTCGTGAGTACGAGGACTTTATGAATTTCCTGGACGCCCACGACATCCGCGGCGTGGTCTTCCTGACCGGCGATCGACACCACACCGAACTGCTGAAACGGGACCGGCCCGGCAACTATACCTTATACGAATTCACCAGCTCCCCACTGACCAGCGGCGCCGTTCGCCAATTACGCGACTCGGAGAAGGACAATCCGCTCCGTGTGGACGGCACCCTGGTGTTGAACAAGCGAAACTTCGGTGTCTTGAACGTTACCGGCAAACGCGGCAGTCGGGTCCTGACCATGAAGACCTACGATAAAGACGGCGCGGAGCTGTGGTCTCACTCGGTTCGCCAGGTCGATTTGCGGAAACCGGGCAACTAAACACAAAGGCGCGGGACCGGGCTCGGAATCCCGCGCCGCCGGGAGAGTGGAGAAACCCGCCTCGCTGAGCCCGGCGGGCCGCGTAGGCCCTGTTCAACTTAAATATTGGACAAGCCGGGGCGGCGTCAGAGCTTTATCCAGGGCAGCAGCAATGGTGGAACTAATCCGGGCGGAAATAAAAAAAGCCGGCCCGTAAGGACCGGCTCACTCAATTCGGAGGAGAAAATGTTGCCAAGACTGCTGTAGCCTCGTTCACGTTAAATAATATCGGAAAAAAGACCCAAATAGTTGCACTATTTTTTAAAAAATTGTTGGAATCCGCTCCCAGAGCGGGTTTGAGGCCGACAATCGGCATGGCTTAAAGAAACTTCCCTGACACCTTGCGTAAAATTATTCGCTTGCTTAAATACAAACCTTGCTCCGTCCATAACTCTTGCGAATAGCATTACAGCGATCTTCGACGCCAAACCCTCCATGATTCAAAGGATCGCCGGGTCCCAAAAATCACCATCGATACACAAAGGCTTGTCGACCAAAAAAAAGGCCGGGATAAATATCCCGGCCCAAACGTTTTTTATGGAGGAGAAAAATGTTGTCAAGACCGCTGTAGCCTTGTTGATCAGGTATAACGCAAGGACACTTCAAATTGTTTCCAAATTTTTATTCTTTTTCATTGACGTGACGATGGTCACCATGATAACTGCGGACAAAAAAAATGCCGGTCCGTTAGGACCGGCACAACTTTTATGGAGGAGAAAATATGTTGTCAAGACCGCTGTAGCCTCGTTCACACACTTATCATAACGGCAGTTCCGGGTAAAAAGTTTAATCCCAAGATGCGGAAGCGCTATTTCTGTGATATAGATCACAGACCATGCCCGGGTTTTGTGATCTTTTATTTGGCGTTTTTTCTTTTCAAATGCCCGGCTGCTAAAGATGTCGTACCGGGTCACAATCGATACCGGTCATGCAAGCCGCTACCGGAAAATCATTTAGCCCGGAGGTTGTGGACGGTGAATAACCCCCGGCGCAAGGACGAGCGCGGGTAGAAGGCTCGGGGGCAATGTATGCTATAGTGCGCTCACTGAAATAAGGAGGGGATCTTGCTTTTATTACTCTTATTCGTCATCGGCTCGCCGGGCGGCGACAGCGGTTTATCCCCCGAACACGCTCGCTTGAACTTCCTAGCCGGTACCTGGGAAACGGAAAGCCTCTATCCCGGAACCGGCCTGAAAGTGAAGGGCAAGTTGACTTATACCTGGGTGTTGGGCGGTAGTTGGCTGAAGTTCACCTTCCACGGCGAACACCCGGAGCGGCCCTTTTGGGAAGCACACGGCATGATGCATTTCGATCAAAACAAAGGCAGTTACCAGTCCATCGCTTTCTTTTCCGCGGACGGCCCGCACACGATGACCGGTACTTTGATCCAACCCCATACGGTTCGTTTTGAAAGCGTATCCAACGGTATCCGTTCGGGAATCGATTACACCAAAACAGAAAATGCAGTTTTTCAAGAAAACTGGCGGATTGAAAAAGACGGCCGCCGGGTGATCACCCTACAAACCACCTATCGGCCCATCTCCTGAAAACAGACATTCCGGCCTAATGCCGTGGCCGCTGGAACCGATCTATACCATAGACATTATTCTGCCGGTCAATTGCCCGTATGCCGGCGGTAGAAGCGATCCGCGGACCCCACCTTCATTTCGTATCCTGTTTATGGAATATGGGGTTTCGCAAAGTATAAGGTTCCAATGCTCCGAATTTGTGACCCAGGTGAGTGATATCCTCAAATGTTGACATTGCCAGGTTTCGAGATTGTCCAGGAGCTGTACAAAAGTAAAAGCAGCCATGTATTCAGGGCCAGGGACAAAGTTCGCGACCAAAATGTAGTGCTGAAGGTACTGGGGGCGGGCCACGCCTCATCGGGCCAGGTGGAACGATTCCAACGCGAGTTCGAAATGACGCGCTATCTGGGCGACCAAATCGAGGGTGTGATTCAGGCCTATACCCTTGAAGAGCTGGATCAGGGTTGGGTGATGACGCTGGAGGATTTCGGCGGCATATCTCTCACCGAACTGATGCGCGGGGGTCAGTGGCACCGATCCCAGTTCTACCGCACCGCCGCGCGCATCGTAGAAGTTTTGAAGGCCGTCCACGGCGAACACATCATTCATAAAGACCTCAATCCATCCAACATTTTGATCAATCCCTACACGGATGAGTTACGCATTATCGATTTCGGCATCGCCTCCAACCTGGGCGATGATACATCGATCCCCGCTGAGAAGGGTATGGAAGGAACCCTGCCTTATCTGGCCCCCGAACAAACCGGGCGCATGCATCTGGAGATGGATATACGAACGGATTTCTACGCGCTGGGCGTAACCTTTTATGAGTTGGTCACGGGCCAATTGCCGTTCTACAGCGAGGACCCCGGCGAATTGGTTCGACTGCATACCACGCGTGAACCGCAACCGCCTACGGTTTTGGACAAGGCCATTCCCGATGATGTTTCGGCCCTGATCCTCAAGATGATGGCCAAAAACGGCGAGGAGCGGCACTCCGATGCGACGGCCTTGCTGGCCGAACTGGAAGCCCTGCCGCATGTCATGCCCGATGAACATTCCGGTTTCTACGGCGTGCAGAACAAATTATCGTCCCTGTCGTTCACCACCTCGCCGACCACCCAGACCTCGCATAACCTGTGGGGTGATATGTTGGATTACACCACGGTGCTCAAGTCATCCCAGGCCATTTCTTCCGAGATCATCCTGGAAAACCTGGTTTCGCGGTTGATGGTGGTCATGTTGGAGAACGCGGGTGCTCAACGCGGCGTTTTAGTGATGCAAAAAGAGGGCGAATGGGTTTTGGAGGCGGAAGGCGAGAGTGATGATGTGACCTTCCTGAACGAGATTCCCCTGAACGATCCCGCCAATGCTACCCGTCTGCCGTGCAGCCTGGTCGAGCATGTGTGCCGCGAGCATGCTGAAGTGATTTTGGAAGGGCCGGAAAGTTATGCAGACTGGGCGGTCGATCCCTATTTCGCCGATCACCGACCCGTGTCGGTGTTATGCCTGCCCATCCTCAGCAAGGGTAAGGCGCTGGGTGTGGTTTACCTGGAAAACAACCTGGTGCGCGGCATGTTCCTGCGTGAGCATTTCGAGGTGATCCGCCTGTTGGCCGCTCAAGCCGCCATTGCCCTGGAAAACGCCATGTTGATGCGCAGCCTGCAAGAACGCGAGGACGAATTACGGCGCGCCAATACTACGCTGGAGCAGAAGGTCGCGGAGCGCACCGAGCAATTGCGTGAGGCCAACGCGGTGCTGGAACGGCGTGTCCAGGAATCGGAGCGGGCGCAACGGGTTCTGCTGGAGCTTGCCCGCTATGGTCCCAAGTCCTACACCAAACGCCTGCGCCAATTGTTGCAAACCTGTGCCAAAACATTGGATGTGGAGCGAGTCAGCCATTGGCGCGTGGGCCTCGACGGCACCTATGCCTCCCGTGAGGACCTCTACATTCGCAGTACCGACGCCCATTTCGAGGAATCCCGGCGCCTCAGCGATGAAGAGTTTCCCGACTTCATGAGAGAACTGTCCAACCTGGAGTTTCTCAGAATTGACAATGTGGCCGAAAGCGAGCGCACCCGGGCCATAGCAGACAGTTACTTCGGGCCCAAGGGTATCAGTTCCCTGCTGGTGGTGGCGGTCTGGCGCGGCGGCAAGGTGGTCGGCGGTCTGAGTCTTGGGCACGTGGGGCCTTCCCGTGTTTGGAGTCATACCGAGGTGGACTTCGCGACCGCCGTCGGGCAGCTCATATCCCTGGCCATGGAAACCGACGAACGTCGCCGCGTCGAACAAGATTTACGCTTGGAATCGGATATCTTGAAATACAATCCCAACCCCATTCTGCGCTTCGATCCGCAAGGCCGGGTCACCTATGGTAATCCCGAGGCGCATCGGTTGTTTCCGGGTTTGCAAGGCCGGTTACTGGAATCATTGGTGCCCGATGTATCCGGTTTCGATTTGGGCAATTGTATCCGCGAGGATCAGGTTCATCGTCTCGGCGGGGAGATTTCGGGCAGGTATTTCCAATTCGAGGTGCGCGGCAACCAGGATCTGGGGGTGGGTCAAATTTTCGGATTCGATATCACCGATGTCCACCGCGCCGAGGAAGCCTTGCGCAAGAGCGAACGCGAACTGAAGGCCGTCTTCGAAAGCTCCAACGACGCGATCCTGATTGCCGACGGCAAGCGGTTTCACAATTGCAATTCACAGGCCGTGCGCATGTTCGGCTTCCGCACCCGCAAGGATGTCATGAATTCGAGCCCTGACGAAATATGGCCGGCCTTCCAGCCGGACGGTCGTGAATCGTTAAAGGTGTGGAATCACAATATGGGCACGGCATCCACCAATGGCTACTGCCGGTTCGACTGGCTGTGTCAACGCTTGGACAATCAGACTTTTCCAGCCGATATCCTGCTCTCGTCCATGGCCTTGGAGGAGCAATCCCTGATCCTGGTCACCATTCGCGATATCTCCATGCGGGTTCGCGCCGAGGAAGAATTGAGACTGAGTGAAGAGCGCTGGCACTACGCCGTGGAAGGCAGCCAGGACGGGATATGGGACTGGCACATCGCCAATGACGAGGTTTATTATTCGCCCAGGTACAAAGAAATTTTGGGGTACCGGGATCATGAATTGCCCAACTTGCAGTCGACCTGGGAAGAACGGGTGCACCCCGAGGATCTGGAAAGGGTCAACGAGGAAATCCGCAAAACACTGATGCGGGAAAACGATACCTTTCAACACACCTATCGCATGATTGCCCGCGACGGTTCCATTCGCTGGATCCTGGCTCGCGGCAAGGCCATCTATAACGAATACGGCGAGCCCGTTCGCATGAGCGGTTCCCACACGGACATCACCGAACGCAACCTGGCCGAGGCGCGCTTCCGCCTGCTGTTCGAGTACAGCTCCGACGCGCATATTCTTTACAACGAGAACGGCATTGTCGATTGCAACAAGGCAACGCTGAGGGAGTTCGGCTTCAAGGCCAAGGAAGAAATCCTGGGTAGGCAACCCCATGCCCTCTCCCCGGAACGGCAGCCCGACGGGTCTCTTTCGAGTGAAAAGGCGCTGACCTTGGAAAAGCGGGCCCGCAGCCAGGGCCATTATCGCTTCGAATGGGTGTTCCTACGCCGCGACGGCGGCGAGGTTCTGGCGGAAGTGACCTTGACGCCGGTGCTTATGGACCAATGCTCCGGCATGTTGGGCGTCTTGCACGACATTACGGAACACAAACGCGCCGATCGCTTGCAAACCGCCAAAAACCACATTCTGGAAATGATCTCCACGGACACCCCCTCCGAGGAGGTCATGAACGCCCTGGCTTTGGATACCCAGGAGCAACTGCGACATTGTGCCTGCGCCATATTGATCGATTCCGAGGCGGCTGGTTTAAAACTATTGGCGGCGCCCCGTCTTGCCGATCTGACTGCCGTTATGAGTGACGGAGAACCGATTCTCGACCGTCGGCTATTGCTGCCGGAATCATCGGTTGTCGTGGAAGATCTCGCCGAGGCCCCCGAGTACAGCCCACTTGCCCCGCTTGCCGGTGGTTTCCGCGGTCTGTGGCTGGAGCCCATCCGCGCCGATGACGAGCGGGTTCAAGGATCGGTCATCGTGTTTTCCAAAGAAGCCGGGGAGCCTTCAACTCAGGAACGAGAGGTACTGACCGTGTGCGCCCGACTGGGAGGCATCGCGATCCATCGCCGGCTCTCTGAAGAGGAGATGCGCCGGGCACGGGATACCGCCCAAATGGCCGATCGCGCAAAAACCCGCTTTCTGTCCAACATGAGCCATGAACTACGTACACCGCTCAACGCCATCATCGGCTTTTCCCAGTTGATGGCGCGAGACCCCGGCCTTCAGGCCGGCCACCGTGAGCATCTGGACACCATACTGCGGAGCGGTGAGCATTTGTTGACCATCATCAATGACGTACTGGAGATGTCCCGCATCGAATCCGGCGGCCTGAGCATCAATCCGGAGAACTTCGACCTGTACCATCTCCTGACTGAAGTGGAGGGCATGTTCCAAACCAGGATGAAGGGCAAGGGACTTTACCTCCACTTTCGCAAGACATCGGAGGTACCTCGATACATACGATCCGATCCTGGCAAAATCCGCCAAATTCTGATCAACCTGTTGGGCAATGCCCTGAAATTCACACGGGAGGGCGGTGTCAGCGTCATGTTGGCCGCTTCTCCTGAAGAGGGTAGGGATGTCAGTCACCGCTTGCAGATAAATGTCATGGATACCGGGCCCGGCATTGCCCAAGCCGAACAGGATAAATTGTTCGAGGCCTTCGCACAAACGGAATACGGTCGCGAAACCCAGGGTGGGGCCGGGTTGGGCCTGGCTATTTGCCGCGAGTTGGTGGAATTTTTGGGTGGTGAGATCGGTCTGGAGAGCGAGATTGGAAAAGGCTCCAATTTCAGCTTCCACATCCCTGTTTTGGAAATGGAGGAGAAGGACGTGGTCTCCATTCAAGCCGACCACCGGGTTACAGGCCCCGGCGATAACCGGGATCGGCGTATTCTGGTGGCCGGAGACACCGACAGGAATCGAAACCTGTTACCCGAGGAACCCGATAATGACAAACCCATCGCCCGTGAAGCCCCGGCCCATATGCCTGAACTGCCCGAGGAACTGGTTGCAGAAATAGAGCAGGCGACCCTTTTGGGCGACCTGGGCCAATTGACAGACCTGGTCGAAAAGGTGCGCACCATCGATGAATCACTTGCCGATTTGATGCTGGATCAGTTGGACCATTTTGCCTATGATGCACTAATTCGCCTTGTTAGAGGAGCGAGCCATGACGCCTGAAACACACCATCAAAAAGGCAGCATCGTGGTGATTGACGATACGCCCGCCAACTTGAGACTGCTGGCCGGCATGCTCATGAAAAGCGGCTACAAGGTGAGGCCCATGCCCAGTGGTGAACTGGGTCTGAAAACCGTGCGGGCCTTTCCGCCGGATCTGATTCTGTTGGATATCAACATGCCCGGAATGAACGGTTACGAGGTTTGCCAAAAGCTGAAAGAAGATCGATTGACCCGAGGCATTCCGGTCATTTTCATCAGCGCCTTGGGTGAGTCCCTGGACAAGGTAAAAGCCTTCAACGCGGGCGGTGTGGACTACATCACCAAACCCTTCCAGGTGGAAGAGGTCCAGGCCCGTATCCGCACCCAACTGGACTTGAAGTTCTCCCGCGATGTTTTGGAGAAGATGAACGCCGACCTCCAACGCTCGCTGGACGAAAAGAACGAGTTCCTGACCATCCTGGTCAACGAACTCAAGAACCCGCTGAATGTGATGATGGGTTACTCGGAAATGTTGGTTGAGGACGCTGGTCACCTGCCCGGGGAGGAGGTCAAGGCCGTGGGTACGCGGATGACCGACACCTCCAAGAAGATGCACGAACTGGTGGTCAAAATCCTGGAGGTCAATCGCCTGGAACTGGGCCAGAAAGAATTCATCATGAAGCAGGTCGACCTCAATGCCGTGATATGCGGCACCCTTGCCAATTTCGAGAGGGCCGCCGCGGATAAGGGTCTCACCGTGAGCTATGTCCAGCGCCGACGGTTTCCGGCCGTTCAGGGAGACGAAACCTGTATCTACAGCATTGTGGAGAACCTCATCTCCAACGCGGTCAAGTTTACGGGACGCGGCGGCTCGGTCACCGTCATCCTGGAGCAGGAGGGTGACACGGCTCGTTGCCGAATCGAGGATACGGGACCCGGTTTTACGGCAGAGGACAAGCGTCGCATGTTCGCCAAGTATGCTCGTCTCAGCGCGCGGCCCACCGCGGGTGAAAGCAGCACGGGTTTGGGTTTATCCATCGTCAAAGCCCTGATCGATGCGCACGGCGGCTGCATCCATCTGAGCAGCCGGCCCGGCGAGGGGGCTTGTTTCACCTTTTCACTGCCCCTGGCGGACCAGGTCGAGGACTAAAGCTCGTCATGTTCTTGCAACCATTTCAGGCCTTCGCGCTCGCTGAGCGTGGATAGGTCGGTGTCGGCAACAAATTGGATCACGGCTTCCCCATCGGTTTTGCTGTATTCGCGCAACGCCCAGCCGATTGCCTTGCGGATGAAGAATTCTTTTTCGTGAGCGAGCCGGCGGATATATTCGAAGAGCAGGTCGCTGTCGGTGCGTTGCTTGTACTTCAGCTGAAACAAGAGGGCGCACCGCCGAAGCCAGAAGTTATCGGACTCGATCCAGCGGTCGGGGCCGAAGAGGCGGGGAACCTCGGCCTTACTGAGCAACATGCCCATCACGCGAATACTGAGCGGGTCCACCGAATCCCACCATGACTTGGTGACGGCCAACTCTTCGGTAAGCGGTATCTGGTCGGTGTCCAGGATCTTGCCCGTGGCGTACATCAGGTCCAAGGCCGCGTACTGGTTCTCCCGCTCCGGCAGGTCCCAAAGCGTGTGGACGACGGTGATCAACTCGGCTCGGGTAAGCGACCCTCGTTTCTCCAGGAACTGTTTCACCAATTCTTTGCGACGCGGGGTCTTGATGCCGTAGAACGCAAACTTGTCCCGCATATAGCGCTTCATGTGAAACGCATTCTCCGCGTGGACGTTTTTCAGGAACAGGGAACGTAAAGGCGCTACCAGATCATTCATTCTTTATGCCCGTGAAATAGGAATTTAATGCTGCCGGCCGGAAGGCGTTCCCTCCGGTCGGCAACGCGACATCAAGTATACCCAATCCATGGCGATTAGGATTGCCCCTAGAGCAGGTTTTCCGGCCCGAAGGAGTACGGCAACAACTCTCGATGCTTGAAGCTGTGTGCAATCTTGCCCTTTTGATTGCTGAGGTGCACCAGGGTGTCCTCGTTGGCAAATTCCTCGATCATTTGCCGGCAACTGCCGCAGGGACCCACCGGTTTCGGCGTGTCGGCCGCCACGACAACATGGCGAAGCCCGCCGCGTTTCAGGCTACCTTCGCTGACAGCTTTCACCATGGCGGTGCGCTCGGCGCAGACCGTACAGCCGTAGTTGGCCACTTCCACATTACAGCCGGAAAAGCGTTCGCCCATAATCGTTTCGACGGCCGCGCCGACCTGAAATTTGGAGTAGGGACAATAGGCCAGGTCGTAGGCGCGCCAGGCCATGTCCAGCAGTTCTTCCATTACAACCTCTCGATCCAGGTTTCCACCAGAGATTCAAACTGACGGCTCATCTTGTCGATAACCTCGGCCACATGGGTATGATCCAACTTTTCGGCGCCCTCAGCCGCCGCGGCGTTGGAAATGCAGGACAAACCCAGGCATTTCATACCGCGATGGTTGGCGGCAATAACCTCGGGCACGGTAGACATCCCCACGGCATCCGCGCCGAGCGTGCGGAACATATTGATTTCAGCCGGGGTCTCGTAGGAAGGACCGGAAACGGCCAGGTAAATACCCTCGCGGATCTCCAGGTTCATTTCCTCGGCGATACCCAATACCTGAACGCGGTATTCCGGTGCGTAGGCATAGGTCATATCGGGAAAACGCGTGCCGATTGCGTCCTCATTGGTGCCCATGAGCGGGTTGGCGCCCTGGAAGTTGATATGGTCTCGAATCATCATGATGTCGCCCACATTGAACGAGGTATCGATACCCCCGGCAGCGTTGGTTACCAACAGGGTTTCGGCCCCGAGTGCACTCATGACCCGCACGGGAAAAACGACTTCCTGAATGGTGTGGCCCTCGTAGTAATGATAGCGGCCCTGTTGACACACAATTTTCTTACCGCCGACAGTGCCGAAGATGAGATTACCCGAATGGCCGACCACGCCGACCTGTTTGAAATGGGGAATCTCCTCATAGGGGATGACGGCTTCCTGACTCATGCGATCGCCGAAGCCGCCCAGGCCGGAGCCCAGCACAACGGCTATTTGCGGGGTAAAACCGGGTACGCGTTGCTGAAGATAATCCCGAGTTTCCAGACACCGTTCCCAAATCGTACTCTTTGCCATTAACTTTTCTCCTTGGTTGAACCTGTGCCTTGATTTAAGCGCATTTCCGCCGAATTTAAAAGTAAAAGCCGGGACGCGCCGGTCAATCCGGCCCAACTTTATCTGACTCTGTTCGAGCCGGGTTAAACAAATCGACTCCGAAAACCGTTTGAAGATGGGGTGTGCCAAGGCCCGTTCGATCTTGTCCAAGCGAGGTATGGTGTTGCTCTCAAAACGATTTTTCCCGCTTCTCTTTGTTTTTTTAATGCTTGGGTGCGGCGCAGATAAATCGGAACCCGGGTCCGCCCTTCCGAAATACGGCATCCTGGTGATTGCCCGGGACGGAACCGTGGACGAGGCTCTTTCCCAAGAATTACTCCGTTCAACCCCCGGCGCGGCCGTCATCTCGACAACCCACGGTTTGACACCGGCCGCCATGTTGTCCGATCTTTCCGGGGCGGGTGAGGTTTACGGCAGTGGTTTCCGCAAGGGGTTGGTGATCGTGCGAAAAAACCTCACCTTCAGTCGCAATGCCCAATACGGTGAGGGCTACACCGGCCGCCTGGTTCTGGAGTGTAACATCATCGACGGCAGCGGCGCCCTGGTTGCGGTAAAGGCATTCAACGCCAATGCTGACGGCATAGACCGCGCCGACGCTGAAAAGGCCGCCGGCCGTAAGGTCATGGAAAAGCTCCTCGGCGCCCTTCCCGGACTACTTCCCCGATAAAACCTGAAAAAAACCGGGGCACCCGAAGATGCCCCGGCCAAGGTCAGGATCATAGGATAATCGTGTTACCGAATGTGTTTTCACGGCTGCTTGCAGATCGACCGTATCCCGGGCGGCGTAATGAGTGTTTGGAAAAAAAACCGCCGTACTCGATCATGGAGATAGCGCCATGGACACTTTCAATCATTCAACCCGCCCCAAAATTAGATGATGAATCTTTAACCGAAAGATACAAACAAGGTCGAGGTGACGACTATGTCACCATTAAAAAGATGGGCTGTCAAGAAAGAATTGCCGAAATTATGTTAATTCTCTCATCTTGTGCAAGCCGGCAATTAACAACGAATGATGTGGCACACCGAAAACGATGTGCCGCACTGTGAGGGGCAAGCGGGGTATCGGCTTTCAAATCAAACGGTGTCGGAGGTGCGATTCGGGGAAATATGCGCACCTCGGCGTCTTTATGCAGGTGTTCCAAAGGGGTCGGATTTTTCCACGTTCGTGGAAAAATTGGAAGACATTTTCCACGATCGTGGAAAAATGAAAAATCGGGTCTGCATCTTATGGATTCAGAGGGTCTTAAGTTTTTGAATTTAACGGTGTCTTTTCCGCGATCGTGGAAAAATGAGTCACGAATTGGTCAACCGCTATTGTTTTTATGCATTTTTCGACTGAAATGGTCGCATTTTCAAAGATTTGCCAGCATATTATGCCATTTTTTTGAGAGGATCGCGTTTGCACGCTCTATGGATGGCCCCGGTAGATCACTATATAAGAATAGCTTACGAGAAAAAAAATCGAAAATTCCGGATTGAAAAGGCATGTGTGCAATGGAGTCAAGCCGGCGTCTTAAGTCGATTGCACACCTGCGCAATCGAGTCAAGCCGGCGTCTTAAGTCGATTGCACACCTGCGCAATCGAGTCAATCCGGTGTCTTAAGTCGATTGCACACCTGCGCAATCAAGCCAAGCCGGCGGTTGAAGTCGATTGCACACCTGCGCAATCGAGTCAAGCCGGCGGCTGAAGTCGATTGCACACCCGCGCAATGACGTCAGGCCGACGGTTTAGGTCGACCGGCCCGCTCCTATTTCCCAAGCAAGGCCCTCGGGTCTCCCTTTTCCCTTTTGAAAGTTCCCACGGCCGGGCCTGTTGAGCGTCAGCTCTTCAGGCCCGGCCGCGGGCGTTTTTCGTTATGCGGTGAAGCTCACAAGCAACGCCGCGGTGGTGTTGTGATCTGTTGCGCTACTTAGAGTTGCAGCCCGGATAACGTGGCGGATCCTTGGGTTTCGTGCCGCAAGTGTCGTCGCCGCCAAAACAGCCGTACCTCTCGCCCTGAAGCGAGGGCTTGTAGTTGACACCCGCGCCCGGCGGCACTTCGGGCATTTTCGGTACGGTCAGAACGAATTCGGCCCGCTCCTCGAAGAGGACCACGAAGTCCGAGCCGCCGAAAGCGAAGTTGGCGAATTCCCAGCCCTTCTTCGCCTCTACGCCTGCCTTGACCCAATCGCGGAGCACGATGGATGAGACCTGCGCCATACCCATCGGTGACGCTACAACCACACCGTAGTCCTTCGTTTCGATGCCGAGCACCAGCCGAGTCTGGCCGAACTGCCAGTCCGGTGTGTCGAGCGGCTCGTAGTAAGCGACATCGGTCATGCCGAGCGCCGGCTTCCAGCCGGACTTCATGCGAACCCCGGACTGGATATGCCGCATATAGACCAGCTTTCCCGCCACCGGCGTGTGAAGCCGGTGGTAGTTGTTCACGTTGAGGAACTGGTGCGTAAACGTGCCGCCGTTGAAGCGGGTGGGATCCAGCTTGCCGAAGGTCTTGAGGATCTTCTCGTCGGGACCGCCGGTGATGAACGTGTGTATGTCGCTGTATAGTTGGCCCTTGATCAAGCGACCTGACTGGGAGATGCCGTCGTAACCCGTGACGAGCTTGCCGTCGTTGCTGATCGGCCATCTTCCCAGGGTGTTGGAGTCGGCCACTGAAACCACGGTGCGCGGATCGTCATAGCCCTCTACGGGACGCGAGCAGTTTGGAAATTTCTTGGGGCAAAGCTCGCGCGTGAAGAAATCCTGGAAGGAGGCGTAGGGTTTGGGACAGTACCAGTCCCCAAAGTTCGGGTCATTCACGAAACTCGGCACATAGCGGGCGGAATGATGCGTTTCCAGGTACTTCCCCCAACTTTCGGCGATCTGCCTCATCCAGTCGGAGAACTTCTTGTCGGCGAATTGAATCTGGCCGCGCGGATCGGTGGTGATTTGCCGGTCCACCAGGAAATAGCTGTAGGCCAGGAGGTCGAGGATGTTCCAGTTGCAGTAGTTGTCGCCGTCCATGCTGACGCGAATGCCGTCTTTCATAAGACCGGTGTTGATGTTCCTCGGGTCGTAGGTGACCAGCGCGTCAATGAAATCGTAGTAATCGGCGATGGTGGCGACGGGGTTCGTTTGCGGATCGCTGTTGATCCTCTGTCCCAGGGCGATGGACTCCATCAGGGATTTCCGCAGGGTGTCGTCTTCGGCGACAAGTTTCATGAGCGCCTTGGTGGCGGGCTGCCGATCAGGCTTCGAGCAATCCTGACCCCCGGCCATGACGCCGTTGAATAATCCGCTAATCACGAGGATGCTAAGCAAGAGAGCTGACTTCTTCATTCTTCGCCTCCTTGATCGTTCGGTCCCGGTTATTGACCATCACAGAGTAGTCAAGCCGGTTCAGTTCCATCTTTCTCCTTCTCGTATTTGTTGGAAAGAAATTTGTTTCTGCCGGACATCAGATGAGGCTTAGGCCGTAGAGAAAAACGGGAATTCGCCTATATGCTTTACATATGCCCGACCAAGCATTCCTCCTTCATTCGCCCACACGGTACATTGAAGGTAAGGGCTTGCCTGTTGGTATTAACGGAATTCATTATACACCCAACGCCCCTGCTCGGAGCGGGTAAACAGGCTGTCTTCACCCTGTTTTGGAAAAGTCCGGAGGCAAAGTGCATGTGATCGAAACATGTCAGGTCAGGGAGGTGTCATGTGGTTTCATCCGGTCGAGGTGTCGCAAAAAGACGATCGCTCGATCAGGTCAGTGCTTGTGACCTTCTTCCGCTGTTCGGGCCAGGCCGGGAAAGCGCGCCGGTGCGAATTGGGCATGGCAGTTGGTGCATGCTTCCAACATGCGGGCCTGGTAAAAGATTGACAGCTCTACATCGCGCTTGTGGGCCGCGTGAACCAGCTTTCCCGCCGTTTCGTGGAACCGCCGATCCAGATGCACAAACTCCGGGGGCAGTTTGGTCGTCAATTCCTTTTTTTGGTCGGCCGTCAGGGACTTTTTCAAAATGAAACTGTCTCTCATCTTCCCGGCAATCTCCGCGGCTGATTCCCAACCACCTTGTTGTATCTCCGTGCTCAGGCCGCACATTCCATCCCGCAACAACAGCATTTCCTTGCGCAGAAGCTCTTGCAGCTCAGGCGAAAGGTCCGTCATAACACTTGTTGCATGATTGACTTCAGCTTTATGGTCATGTTCGTGATCCTGGGCCGGCAGCAGCGGCGCCAGGCCAATTAACATCAAGCAGTAGACGATTTTCATTTCTTGACTCCCTCAGGTCTGGTTTGGACTGTTAGGTTATTTTAATCCATCTGGAACGGAAGATGTAGAATCCAGTCCAAAATAACCTCAATAAAAGCAAAAAATCCCGGCCGTCAGTCTGGGGGCCTTGGTAATCAACGGCGTAATGCTATATTTGTATCGGCGGGTTCTTCGACGGGCCGGGACAAGGATTTCCCGACCCAACGTGACAACTGCAAGCCGTTCAAGAGTTGTCTGAAGGTTATAATGATCGTCCGCGGCCATTGATTCGCAGGAGTAGAACTCCGGCCGGGAGTACGCCATGATGGTACCGATACTATTGACCTGTCTTACGCTCACGCCGATAGAGCACGGGTTCATCCCGACGGACGATGGTCTGATGCTGTACTATGAGCGCTACGGCGCCGCAACGGACAGCCTGATCCTGGTGCCGCTGGTGGCCTGGAATCCGGAAGGCTTTGCCAGATGGCTGGGCCGGCAACACGGGATTGTCTTTTACGACCCCAGGAATCGGGGACGTTCCGATGCGGCTCCCTTGGAACGCGTCGGTTTAGAACGGGATCTGATCGACCTGGAAACGGTTCGCGCCTTCTTCGGCAAGCCCCGCGTCCATCTGGTGGGCACCAGTTACTACGGGGCAATGGTGCTGCACTACGCCGCGAAGCATCCCGAGCATGTGGGGCGAATCATCGCGGTGGGTGCGCTAAGTCCACGAGCTGTCGATTTCCAGGGGTTCGACCCGGAAGAAAAACGCCGCCGGGTGACGCCGGAAGAACAGGCGGCCTTGGAAGCTTTGGGCCGCAAGCAAGGATTGGAGTCCGCGGCCTATTGTCAGGCCTATTGGCGTCTGCAGAACCGCAAGGCGGTGGGCCGGGTAGATATGGCGCGTCACTTTCCCGATGTCTGTGACCTTGTCAACGAACGTCCCGGAATCTTCCTGAAATGGGCCGGGGCGGTCATGGGAGGCCTGGGCGATTGGGACTGGTCCGAGACCATGGGCCGGGTGAAGGCGCCGGTTCTATTGCTTCATGGGGACCAGGACCTGATTGTGCCGCCCAAGAGCGCCTTGTCCTATAAGAAACTGCTGTCCAATGCTCAATTGAAGATACTGGAAGGCTGCGGCCACGTCCCCTGGGTCGGCGCCCCCAAGCAGATCTTTCCCCCGGCCGTCGAGTTCTTGAAATAGGCCTGATTTATAACTCATCTTTCGGCAGTTTCCATTTTCTCCTGGTTCTGCCTTGACAACCAGATTCTCACCTGACTATGATCAGAAACTTTCTAAATTTGATTGAGGAGAATATCGATGAAGAAATTGAATCTGGAAATGCTCAAAGTGCAAAGCTTTGTTACCAAAGAGGTTGAGAAGATAACCGGCGGAGATTCCTTTCCCGCCTGCAGTAACGGACAAGTTACTTGCGCCTTGAACTGCAGCGACACTGACGGGCGCCGTGCCTGCAAAGACCCCGCTAACTACACCGCGTATTTCTGCTAGCCCGTTTACCAACCTCTATCGAGATAGAGTGTTGTGCCGTCAGGGCTATTCGAGGCCTGGTTCGGGGAGACCCGGGCTCCCCCTCAACGCGTGAGGCCTGACCCGCCGGTTCTGCCTTGACAATTAGAGTCTCACCTGAGTATGATCCTAAAAACTTTCTAAATTTGATCGAGGAGAATATCGATGAAGAAATTGAATCTGGAAATGCTCAAAGTGCAAAGCTTTGTTACCAAAGATGTTGAGAAGGTAACCGGCGGAGATTCCTTTCCCGCCTGCAGTCAAGGACAACTTACTTGCGCCTTAGCCTGTAGCGACACCGACGGTCGCGTTGTCTGCAAAGACCCCGCTAACTACACCGCGTATTTCTGCTAGTGGCACGGCGCGGAAGTCCGGCACCATCTCTCCAGGGTGTTTTCATCACCAGCAGAACTCGAAGAGAGTACTGAGCACTTGATGGT
>JAAUYB010062807.1_pt1 | contig 31346 bp, 22 predicted proteins | sample 7278071 | NCBI WGS metagenome assembly JAAUYB01 (sample SAMN14350121, study PRJNA611818) | marine sediment metagenome | isolation source: surface marine sediment (1.8m) | place: French Polynesia: Moorea | collected 2018-08 | reverse complement strand
CTTCCCACTGAGTAGGAAGCCCATATGCAGTACTGTCCATGCCCTTCCCACTGAGTAGGAAGCCTATGGACAACACTGCACATAGGCTTCCGACTCAGATTGATATATCAGTGCAGGCCTTGCTATATCTGGATTCTTCAGGTTGTGAAATGAAATCAGGTCAAAAGACGTGTCCGCGTGGTGAGGATTCAGCCCGCTCTAACCCTCACTTTCAATTACGCCCTCCTGGAGGCTTGGGCTTGCTCCGAACCACTTCTCGTACTATATTGTAAGGTGGAAGAAGCCTGGACGAAATCCAAGCCGAACGACCCCGGCGCCAACTGGACGTCCGGTTGTGTCGAAGCCTTCCAACTATGTGGATTGACAATTGTTTAGCCACGGTATTGCAACCTTTTGTTAAAGAACCCCCAATTCTTCCCCGATAGGAATGAGTGGTGGTTTTAAATTCGCAGTTAAGGAAGGGGTGCCCGCCATGACGTACTCAGCCAGCTATTCGGCGAACCAGTATCGGACCAATAGTGTGAACACCTCGCCGCTACAACTGGTGGTCATGTGCTACGACGGTATGATCCGGTTCATGAAAAAAGCCCGACAGAGTATTGAAGAAAAAAACATCGAGGGCAAGGTCAAATACATCAACAAAACCATTGCGATCGTTGACGAACTACAAGCCAGCTTGGACTTTGTGCGCGGCGGCGAGGTAGCTCGCAACCTGGATCGGGTTTACGACTATATGAACAATGAGTTGATGAAAGTGGCCCTGAAGGAAGAAGTGGAGATTCTGGAGCATCTGGAAAAAATGGCCGTAGACCTGCGCGCGGCCTGGGCCAAAATCGCCGCGGAAACTCCCGCTGCCAATCCGGCGCCCAACCACTCCGGTCTCACTATTACCGGCTGATTCCCTACCACCTCAAAGCTCGGATACACCACCAAACCCACCGGCAGCGATAACATCGGCCCGGGTCTTTCGTTCTGCTATGACATTATTGTCAGCGATCACAAGGGCACACTGGAACTGGAATCACGGCAGGACCGATACACCAGGTTCAAGGCCGGGCTTCCGCTGGATCTACCCCTTGTCGATAACCAATTGGCTGCTGCCGGGGAGAGATTCCACGAATCGTGAACCCATCAACCGCGACGGCGTCAGGGAACCGCATGCATCGGCCCCGTTGAGCAGGTGTTTGGCCACGGCCAGGGCTCCGTCCTGCGTGACCACATAACCGTTGGCGGTTTTAAGGCGCGCCGTGCGGACCTCGCCCGCGGCATTGCGGACTTCCCCCCATACATAGGTGGGATACATGACTCGTTCCCCCTCGGTAGGTCCCTTCACCGATCGCTCGATGCGGTTTTTCACATAGTTCTGCACAAAACCCAACTTGAGCAGGGGCTGCATCAAACGCATCATCTTGAGCTGCTTTTTCACGGCCGGAGTGATGCCCATGTAGACCTCGATGTTGGGGATACCGGTTGACTGCCATGCGGTGGAAATATCGCCCCAGGGAATCATTACGGCTTCTTTTTCGCCCTGGCCGAAGTCGATGACGCGGTAGCGCGAACCCACGCCCACGGTTTTGATGACCCCGTTTTTGCGAACCTTACCGCCCTTGGCCATGCCCTCGACCGAGGTCTTGGCGGTGCCCTTGCTCATTTGGGAGTGAGAGTCGAACCCAAGAGCCAGATGGGTGGCGTCGGGCAGGGCTTCCTTTAGGCAGGCGGCCACGCAATCCGTGGGAATGACATCGAAACCTACCCCTGGACACAGCACGACTCCCGCGGCCTCGGCCTCGGCATGGCGAGCTCTGACGGCCTCGAAGACCTCGATCTCGCCGGTGATGTCCAAATAATGCGCGCCCGCTTTCAAGCATGCGGAAACCATGGGTTCACTGGTCGCGGAAAACGGGCCCGCACAATGCAGGACCAGGGAAACACCTTCCAGATACCCGGCAATGGTATCGGGATTGTCAAGAGAAAAGGTCTTCCATTCAAAACCCAATTCCTCTGCTGTCGGCCGAATACGTTCCTCGCGTCGACCCGCCAACACGGGTGAAAGGCCTTGTTTCCCGGCCTCTCTGGCAATGAGTTCGCCCGAGTAACCATTGGCTCCATATATCATCCAGGTGGGTAGAGACACGCTCTCCTCCATATAGCAGGGATTAGGGGGGAACCAAGTTTCGCTAGATCTTTACACAGCAAAGCATCAATAGGCAACCCGGTAATGAAAAATCATCGAACAGAAAAAAATTTCAGGGGTTAATTTTGCTAAACTGGCAAATATTGAAGACGTCACGAGGTTCTCCATGTACAAACTATTGATCGGCAACAAAAACTATTCCCCCTGGTCACTACGCCCCTGGCTGCATCTTGTGGAGGCGGGTATTCCCTTCGAAGAAATCCGCGTACCCCTGTTCGCCGGCAACTGGCGCGAGGAAATCTCCCGATATTCTCCCGCGGGCAGGGTTCCGGTGCTGCTGGACGGTGACCTGGCCGTTTGGGACTCCATGGCGATTCACGAGTACCTCGCCGAGCGGCACCCTGACGGCATGGGTTGGCCCGAGGACCGCAAAGCCCGAGCCCGGGCCCGGTCCGTCAGCGCCGAAATGCATTCCGGCTTCAGCGGTGTACGCAATGAACTACCCCAGAACATTCGCGCCCGCAACCCGCGCAAGCCGGAGGACCTGTCGGCGGACTGCAACGCCCACGTGGCGCGCATCCTGGAAATCTGGACGAACTGTCGCCGGACCTACGCTACCGACGGTCCCTTCCTGTTCGGGAAACTGTCGATTGCCGACATGCTCTATGCGCCCGTGGTCATGCGTTTTGTGACCTATGATATCCAGCTACCGCCGGAGGCCGCCGCCTACTCGGAGGCCGTGCGCAATCTGACCGGCATGCAACGCTGGATTCGCGAATCGGAGGCGGAGCCCGAAAAACTGGACTTTATCGACGATCTGCTGCCGGTGGATCAAACGCCCCTGTCCAAATAGGACGCTGTCTGTCACCACGGCCGGGCACATGAACGGCGGCATCGGGAAAAACGGCCGTGGATATCTTCGCCTACAACGCATTCTCCAACCAAAGTGAGTGAATTGCATCACCGAACCGGTCGGCAGAAGCGGGCGTTCAACTGCTTGCGATATTCCGGGAAACGCCGGCCGGCATATTGCTTCTCGGGGGCAATCCGGTTTACCCGGAGGACCTGGCGATCGCATTGACAATGCGTTCGTCGGAATTAATACTCTCACGTCAAAAGACCGGAACCGCACCAGGGTGCGGTTCCGGTACGCGATCAGGTGCAAATTTCGGAATCGGGAGTGCAAGTGCAGTTTTCACCGCAGGACGTCACATCGCCCAATATGTCGAGATCCTGCATCCCGCCCTTGATCGCCTTGCGTTCGTGGGTCAGAAAGCTTTTGACAGTCAGGGTTTTCAATTTCAATTTCTTCATTAAAAGACTCCTTATAAAAATGATGAGGGCACGATTCGGGGCGTGGGCCGAGACTCCCGGCGACAACGACAGCCGTGCGGGCATCGAGAGATAGAGCCGGTCGACAATGGCATTTCCCGGAACCACATTGAATTATACACCGGCCGAGGCGAGCGGGTTTCGGGATGCCGATTTTCCGGACCCGCCGGCAAACGAAGCTTGAACACCTTTGCCTATAGGGGAACGGCGCGATTTATGGTACAGTTTCGTTTGTCTTACGCGCATTTATTGACTAGAATCGTAACTGGTTTCCATGAAGTTACAGCTAAACCATTTCCCAAAAGCATATGGAGGCGCACATGGCCCGTGGTAGTTATCAGGAAGAGATCCCCGCCTCGCGGGTGAATATCAAATATGTCAAATACGTAGGCGACGCCTCGGAAGAGCGGGAGTTGCCGCTGAAGTTGCTGTTATTGGGCAACTATTCCGACGTAGGAACCGATGAAGCGGTTGAAGATCGCAAGCGGATTAACATCAACAAAAACAATTTCGCCGACATTATGAAAGAGCAAAAGCTGAAGCTCAATTACTCGGTAGATAATGTCATGGATCCCGATGCCGGCGGTATTGAAGTAAATATGGACGTTAAGGGCCTGGAAGATTTCCTGCCCGAAAATATTGCAACCAAGGTACCGGAACTGAAAGTGCTGCTGGAAGTTCGCCAGTTGCTTCAGGACCTGAAAGGTCGCGTGGTCAACAATGCTCAATTCCGGCGGGAATTGGATAAGATTTTGCAAGACCCCAAAAAGATGGAAGCTATGAAGAACCACCTCGACCAGATTGCCCCCCTGCTTTCAGCCGCCGCTGCCAAAGAAGATGCCAAGAAAGGCGATGCCGAATCTTGATCCTATATTTACGAAAGGAGTTTGATCTATGAACGAAGCGCAAAAAGCCGCGGAAGCAGGTGAAGGCGCGGAACAGACCCTGTTGGACGGCCTGCTCTCAAAAGTTGAGTGGAAGACACCTTCCGAAGCCGAAGACGCCGCCGTTGTGGAGGATCAGTCCAAACAGCGCCTTTCGGTAGCCGTGAATTATTTCCTCAGTGAGTTATTGGATTCCGGAAAAAAAGTCGAGAAACTGGACAAGGATGCCATCGACAAGATCATCGAGGGTATCGACGAGAAAATGTCCAAACAGATCAGCGCCATCATGCATCACCCCACATTCCAGGAAATGGAGTCCAACTGGCGCGGTTTGAAGTATCTGGTAGACCACACCAACTTCCGCGCCAATATCAAGGTAGAAATCCTCAATGTCAGCAAGGAAGACCTGCGTAGCGACCTGGAAGATGCGCCTGAACTTTTGCAGTCCGGGCTGTTCCACCATGTCTACAAGCAGGAGTACGACCAAGCCGGCGGCGATCCCGTTGCGGCTATCGTCGGCAACTACTATTTCGACAATTCCAGCGCCGATGTGGCCATGCTGAAGAATCTGAGCCAGGTAGGCGCCGGGTGCCATGCCCCGTTTATCTCGTCGGTTTCCTCGGAAATGTTCGGTCAGAAGGACGCCACCCAACTGCACAAGATCAAAGATATGGAAGATCATTTCGAGCAGTCGGAATACACCAAGTGGCGTTCCCTGCGCGAAACCGAGGACTCGCGTTATCTGGGCCTGTGCTTCCCGCGTTTCATGTTGCGACCGCCCTACGATCCCGAAAGCCGGCCCATGAACGAGTTCAACTTCGTCGAAGACGTCACCGGTTCCCAGCACGATAAGTTCTTGTGGGGCAATGCATCGTTGGCCTTCGCCGCACGCATGACCGAGTCCTTTGCACGCCACGGCTGGTGCGTCAATATTCGCGGCCCGCAATCCGGCGGCATGGTGGAAGACCTTCCCGTTTTCAACTATGTGGAGGAGGGCGAGAAGAAGACCAAGATCCCCACGGAAGTCATGATCAGCGATCGTGTCGAACTGGAGTTGGCCGAGTCCGGCTTCATTCCGCTGACCTTCTACAAGAACACCGATCATGCGTGCTTCTTCTCGGCCCAATCGGCCCAGAAGCCCAAGAAATACAACAAGGCGGAAGCCACGGCCAACGCCAAGCTGTCTGCCAACCTGCCCTATCTCATGCTGGCCTCACGACTGTCGCATTATCTCAAGGTCATCCAGCGTGAGAACATCGGCGCCGCCAAGGAAAAGCAGGACCTGCAAAAAGAACTGGACGAGTGGATCCAGAGGCTGGTTACCAACATGCCGGGCGCGGGCGCCGACCTGAAAGCCCGCCGGCCGTTGAAACACGCTCAGATCATCGTGGAAGACCTGCCCGAATCGCCGGGTTGGTACGATGTGAAGATGTTCGTCCGGCCTCACTTCCAGGTGGAAGGCATCAATGTGGAACTGTCCCTGGTTTCCAAGATGCCCAAGGCGCAGGAAAATAAATAAAAACAAACCGGTCCCGCCTTGCGCGGGATCGGGCCCACATCTCTACCTCGTTGTCTCTCAACGCATTGGAGCCGGATTATGGTTTCCCGATTGGACCAGATCTATTACCGGCAAGAGCTGGAGTATCTAAGGAACCAGGGAAAGATTTTTTCCGATCGCAACCCGGAGATTGCCCGCTATCTGGGGGTGGCCGGAACCGATCCCTCCCTGCGCGATCCCCACGCTGAACGCATTGTGGAAGCCTTCGCCTTCCTCATGGGCCGTTTCACTCGTTTCCGCGAGGCCCAATACCCGCTGTTCGTGCAGTCCCTGTTCCAGATGATCCACCCGCAATATTTGCGTGCGCAACCCAGTAAAACCCTGGTCGAATTCACCGCGAAGGAAAGTATGATCGACCAACCGACCCTGGTCAAGCGCGGTACAGAGTTGTATGCCGACAACATGGGCCCCGACGGGCAACGCTATACCTTCACCACTTGCTGGGATGTCTGGGTACAGCCCCTTATCTTGGAAAAGGTCTACTACGATCCCGAGGCGCCCGGCGATTACGGCATCAGCCTGGTTCTGCGCGCCCATGACGGCGCCGACCTGGCCGGTTGCGACTGGGACCAGGTTGAATTTACCATTTGCGGCGAGCCCACCACCCGCGCCGAGTGGTACCTGCTGCTGGCCGATTGCCCCGGCAAACATGGGGTCAGCATCAAGGGATGGAAGGGAAGCAACGAAAGCCTGAAGCTGGATCTGTCGGGTTTCAAGGAAGATCACGACTACAGTGAAGCCGCTCGACATCGGCCCACCCGCCTGAACTACCCACGGGATTATTTCGACGATCCCCGCCGCTTCCAATGCTTCCGTATCGAGGGCCTTGCCGACTTGATGAAGGGCAAGAAGGATCTCCGCCGTATTCAAATCGATATCGGTTTCAATCGGCCCTTTCCTCCCGGGGTGGATATCAAGACCGAACATATCAAGCTGCACTGCGTCGTGGCCCAGAACCTGTTCGAGGAAGACTGTCGCGTACTGGTCGACGGCGACAAACTGGAATACGCCCTTAGTCCCGACTTCACCCGCGAAGACCTGGAAGTACGCGACATCGTGCGCGTGATCGCCTCCAAGGATCGCGACATGCACGAGGTCCGCCCGTACTACAGTTTCAACCGGGCGCAAAAGGACGCGGAACGCCAGTGGTTCTTCGCGGTGCGGCGCGACACGGCGATCGAAAACGGTTGGGACACCTTCCTGCGCCTGATCGATCTCGAACACCAGGGACCCGGCGCCCTGGACGGCTACACGCTCAGCATTCGGACCGCCTGCACCAACCGGCGCAATGCCGAGCGTTTGAAGATCGGTCACCTGAACAAGGTCAGCACCGACGTTCCCGAAATGATCGAGGTCACCAATATCTCGCTGGCTACCCGCTCCGCCTGGCCGCCGTTACATAGTCGCGAGGAATGGGACTTCCTGGCTCATCTGGCCCTCGATTACAGCGAACTGGAATCACCCGACGGTTCGCCCGATGTGATCAAGAACCTGCTCACCCTGTATTGCACCGCGCGCGATGATGCCGGACTGCGCCGAATTCGCGGCATTCTCGAAGTCAGGGGCGAGGAAGATTACATCATCAAGCAGGGCGCCTGTCTGCCGGGCCGTAAGTTGGTGCTGACCGTGGATGTCAACTATTTCAACGGTTTGGGAGATATGACCCTGTTCGGCCGGGTCTTCAGTCATTTTCTTCAGGCCTACTGTCCCATCAACGGCTTCATCAAGCTGGTGATCGTCGACAGGCAAAGCAAAACCTCCTTTGAATATGTGGCGTGGGGGTAACGCATGGAAACTCGCCTGACCGAAATCTTTCAGTGGATGCGACGTCACGGATCGACGGAAGACATGCCCGCGCCCGTGCTCACTCGCCGCTACACGGATGAGGCCGTTTCCCGACAGGTTGATGACGAGGGTCAGGTTTTACTGGAAACCGGCCTTCCCGCCCTCTACGGTCGCCACGGGGTGCTGCCCGATTACTTTACCGACGAATTGCAACTGCTGGGCGAGAAACGCGACGCCATGCGTTTCTTCCTGGACATCTTCAATCACCGGCTCTTCAAGGCGCTTTTCGATACCTGGCAGCAACACCAACTGTTCACCGAACACGCCCTGGAAAGCGAAACCGATCACGGTAACGATGAAGCCCGCCTGCTGGCGCGCCTTTCCGGCCAATTGGGCAAACGCGAGTTGCCGCTTCACATCCAGGGTCTGCGCTGGCATCGTATGAATCTGTACCGCGCTCGCACGCGCACGGCCGACGGTCTGAAGTCCCTGGTTCAAGCCTTTTTTCCCGAGTTGAAGATCGAACTGGAAACCTTTGTCACCATCACGCGCAAGATCCCCGAGGAACAACAGGCCGAACTGGGCAACCCGGAAAAACCCCTGCGTATAGGTATGCAGGGCAACTTCCTGACGGGTAAGAACTTCGATGATCCCAGGGGCGGCATTCGCATCAGGGTGAAGGCGCTGGATTACGAATCTTTCATGAAGCTGCAACCCCCGGAAAAAGAGACCCCCGAGGACGACCGCTGGCGGGATCTTCTGGCCGAGTTGGTCCACGACTATACCCGGGGAACACCCCGGTGCAAGCTGCATTTGGAGTTGTTGGCAGAAGAGATACCCACTTGGCAATTGGGCAGTCGAAGGATCGGCAAGGACATGTGGTCGAAGGCCGGAACCATGAAAGAGAATGCCCAGATCGATGCCGGTATTTTGGTCTGGCCGCCGCCCAAAGACGACCTGGAACAAGACCAGGAAGATCCCGGCGTCATGAAGTTGCCGTTCGACCCGACACAACTCTACGAACATGACGAGGAGGATTAGCTTGGCCTTTAACTTCCTCAGCAAAATCACGGGCCGCGCCATGGAGGGTTCCCGCTCCGAGGACCTCGCTGTTTCCATTCAGGAACACCTGGTCCACCTGCTCAATATCCGCCAGGGCCGGACGCAACACCTGGAAGATTACGGCCTACCCGATATCCACGAGATTTATTACAACCTGCCGGGTTCGTTGAAAAATCTGGCCGAACGCATCGAAAAAACCATCAAGAAATACGAACCCAGGCTTTCCGGCGTCAGGGTGCGCCAGGAAAATCGCGCCGGTTATGACGACGACGAATTCAGCGTGACCTATCGCATCACCGGCGAGGTCGTGGAAGGTACCCGCGTCTCGCGACTCACCTTCCGCACCGAGGTCGCCCGCGACGGTCACGCTACCATGGATCTGGTGAAGCAGTATGGTTGATATTTCCTATGAGATCGCCCGCACGGCAATCCTGGACCAGGCTATTGTAGCGCTGGATAAACTGATTGCGGCGCAGTTGGAGCTGATTCGGGAACACGATGCCTTCAAGGAAATGTACGGCATGTGGCTGGGCCTGTACCACCTGACCGAGGCAGCCGGGCGGGCGCGCAATGTCCACCTGGACCTGCTCAACTGTTCCAAGGATGATCTTATCGAAGATTTCGACGCCTATTTGGATCTCACCGACAGCGCCCTGTTCCATCACTTGTATAAACGCGAATACGATCAGGCCGGCGGCAACCCCTACACCTCGGTGCTGATGATGTTCAGCTTCGGTTACGGCAGCGCCGATATCGGCCTGCTGCGCCAGGTCTCCAATGTGGCCGCGTCTTGCCATTGCCCGGTGATTGCCGATGCAAGTCCGGCCCTGTTCGGTTTAAGCGACTTCCGTGGATTGGAAGAAATCAACGACTTCGACCTGCTCTTCGACGATCAGCAATACACCAGGTGGCGGTCCTTCGGCCAGGCGGAAGATACCCGCTACCTCGGTCTGGCATTGCCCCGCGTGCGCTTGTTTTACGACGTCAAACGACGCATTCCCCAATACTGCCGCACGCGCGGCCTGGCCGATGCGCAACGGACCTGGACCAATGCGTCGATAGCCTTCGGTCTCATCCTGGTTCGTTCCTATATCAAGTACGGCTGGAGCGTTTATATACGCGGCAGCAAAACCGGCGGTCTGATCGAGGCCGTCGAAGGGCAGGATCTGGGCTTGGAAGGCTTCGAGATCATCGACCCGCCGCTGGAGATCCTGTTTTCCGATCGCCAGGAGCATGAACTGGCGGCACAGGGCCTGATTCCCTTGTGTTATCACCGCAAGAAGGAACGCATCTGCCTGTATTCCGCCCCCACTCTGCAAAATGTATCGCGCCTGCGCTCCGATTCGGGTCAATTCGACCGCCTGGCCGCGGGCCTGCCCTACCTTTACCTCATCTCCCGCATTGCCCACTATCAAAAGGCCATCCAACGGGAAAACGTGGGCCTGACCAATGACAGCGCCCAGTTGCAATTGGAGCTGGAAAAGTGGCTGGAGAAACTGGTCACTTCCATGCGCGATCCCTCCATGGATCAGCGTAGCGAACGCCCGTTGGCCGGCGGGATCGTCACCGTCAAGGAGGACCCCGGCAGTCCGGGGTTCTTCCAAGTTCAACTGATCGTGAAACCCCACCTGCAACTGGAAGGGGTCAACGCCAAGCTGGAGCTTTCCACCAAGATGCCGCGTGAAAAGGAGTAAGTTATGGATGCCAGTACCATCAAGGCATTGATGACCAAGCTAGATAAGACCATGACCAAGGCCCTGGAAGCGGCCGCGGGCACCTGCATCCAACGGACCCACTACGAAATTACCATCGAGCACTGCCTGCTGAAGCTGCTCGATCAGAGGAGTTCGGACCTGGCTACCATCCTCACTAAGATGTCGGCGCCGCCCGACGAGGCAGCGGCCGAATTGGAGCGAGGCCTGAACCAACTGAACACGGGCAACAACGCCAAACCGCGCTTTTCACCTATGCTGTTGGAAGCGGTGGCGGACGCCTGGAACTTCGGCAACCTGGAACGCGGCGAGGCCAGGATCCGTTCCGGCCACCTGCTGGTGGCCCTGCTGCGCGACCAGAACTGGCTGGCCTCCACCCGCTACGATTTCATGAGCCGCCTCAGCGAACAGCAGGTGGTCAACGAGTGGGAAGAACTGACGGTAGGCAGCGAGGAAGTAGAGCGCCTGACGACCAAACAAGCCGCCGCCCAGGGCTCCGAGGTGCTGGACGCCTTTACCGTCAACCTGATCGAACAGGCCCGCAAAGGCGAGATCGACCCGGTCATCGGTCGCGACCGCGAGATCTACCAGGTGGTCGATATCCTCTCGCGCCGCCGCAAGAACAATCCCATCCTGGTGGGCGAACCCGGCGTGGGTAAATCGGCCATCGTGGAAGGCCTGGCCTTGTTGATCGCGGAAGGCAAGGCGCCGCCGGTCCTGGCCGATGAGGAAATCCGCACCCTGGACCTGGGTCAGTTGAAAGCGGGCGCCAGCATGAAAGGCGAGTTCGAGGAACGCCTGAAGCAGGTCATCGAGGCCGTGCAAACTTCGCCTACGCCGATCATTCTCTTTATCGACGAGGCTCACACCCTGATCGGCGCGGGCGGCGCTGCCGGTTCCGGCGACGCGGCCAACCTGCTGAAGCCGGCCCTGGCTCGTGGCAAACTACGCACCGTGGCCGCCACCACCTACTCTGAATTCAAGAAGTACATCGAAAAAGACGCCGCCCTGGAACGTCGCTTCCAGCCGGTCAAGGTAGACGAACCCGACGCGCAACTGGCCGCCATGATGCTGCGCGGTCTGAAGGACAAATACGGGGGGCACCACGGTGTGGAGATTTTGGATTCCGCCATTGAATCCGCCGCCATCCTGGCCGATCGCTACATCTCGGGTCGACAACTGCCCGACAAGGCCATCGACCTGCTGGACACCGCCTGCGCCCGTGTGCGCCTTTCCCTGAGCGGCCAACCCTACGAGCTCACCCGCCTGGAGAACCTGCTGCACTTCAAGCAACTGGAAATCGAGGAAAAGGAAAAAGAAGAAAAGCTGACCCAGGGCAAGGTGGAAGGCTTGGACGACGTGCGCGCCGAACTGGAAGCCACGCAGCAGGAATTCGACCTGCTGAAGGCCAAGTGGGAAAGCGAAACCGCGCTCGTCAAAGAGTTGCAAGCTTGTGACGAGGCCGCCTTGAAAGGCGACGAATCCGCCGCGGAGAAGCGTCAGGAACTGCTCGCCAAACTGGAAGAAGCCGCCGGCGAAGATCCCATGGTCAGCTACCGCGTCACCCCGGCCGACGTAGCCCACATCGTCTCCCAATGGACCGGCATCCCGGTCGGCAAGATGATGGGCGACACCCTGGCCGAAATCCTCAAGATCGAGAACACGCTCAAGAAACGGGTGCTCGGCCAGGACCATGCGGCGGATCGCATCGGCGCGGCCATCAAGTCGTCGAAGGCGCGTGTCAACAACCCGGATACGCCCATCGGCGTCTTCCTCTGCGTGGGTCCCTCCGGCACGGGTAAAACCGAGATGGCGCTCACCCTGGCCGATGCGCTTTTCGGCGGCGAACGCTACGCCATCCAAATCAACATGTCCGAATACCAGGAGAAACACACGCTCAGCCGGCTCATCGGCTCGCCCCCGGGTTACGTGGGCTACGGCGAGGGCGGTGTCCTGACTGAGGCCGTGCGCCAACGTCCTTACAGCGTGGTGCTGCTGGACGAGGTGGAAAAAGGCCACCCGGATGTGATGAACCTGTTCTACCAGGTCTTCGACAAGGGCCACTGTGCCGACGGCGAAGGCCGCATCATCGATTTCAAGAACACGGTGGTTATGATGACCTCCAACCTGGGCAGCGCCGTCCTGGAAGAAATGTGCGGCGAGGAGCCCTGGCCCGAGGTCGGCGAACTGCTGGAAGCCATCCGGCCCGAACTGAACCGCTTCCTGAAGCCCGCCCTGCTGGCGCGCATGACCGTCATACCCTATACGCCGATTTCCGAGGCGGTTATGAAGCGCATCGTGGGCCTGAAACTGCGCAAGGTGGCCCGCCGCCTGAAAGAAAACCACAACATCCACCTGAAAGCCGACCCCTCACTGATCAACTCCATATCCGACCGTTGCCGCCTGGTGGAAGCCGGCGCGCGCAATATCGACCAGATCCTCAACGGCGAACTGCTGCCGCAAATCGCGGAAGAAATATTAAAGCAATTACTGGAGGGAGCCACACCTACCGCCTTGACTATTTCGGTAGAGGAGGGCGCCTTCCAACTGGCCTTCGAATAACACCAGGGGAGCGGATCCATGGACCGCTACAAATTATTTCACAAGATCGCTACCGACGCCGACCTTGCCTCCATGCAAAGCATTCTGCGCACCACGCTCGATCGTATCCTGCGGGCCACCGATTCCGACAAGGCCGCCTGGTTCGCAAGCGGACCGGGCGGCCTGCGTCCCATCGTATCCCTGGGCGCCAACGGCATCGATCTGGGGCAGCCTGAAAAACATTTCATTGTGGACATGATGCAAAAGGCCGTCACCACCAACCAACACCAAACCGCCGAAATGCCCTCCATGACCATGTCCACCTCGGGCACGGCGCGCGGTTCCATTCGCCGTTACCTGGCCGTGCCTGTACGCGGTCGCGAACGCGTGACCGGGGTGCTGGGCCTGGACCGACGTTACCAGGCAAACGCTTTCACCAACGGCGAGATAGAAGCCCTGCGCTTCGTGCTCAGTTCGGTCCAACAACTGCTCAACAGCTCGCGCGACTACGAACGCCAGGCCCGCGAAGTGGAGAGTATGAAATCGCAAATGGCCATGGACAAGGTGAACCTGGTTTCCAAACACCCCACCATGCTGAGCATGTTCCGCATGATCCAAAAACTGGCCAAGGTGCCGGCAACCGTACTCATCCAAGGCGAAAGCGGCACGGGCAAGGAACTGGTAGCCCGCGCCATTTACGAACTGGGCAACTACGACGGACCCTTCATCGCCATGAATTGCGGCGGCATCGAACCCAACCTGTTGAAGAGCGAGCTGTTCGGCCACGTAAAGGGCAGCTTCACCGGCGCCCAGAAGGACCGGCCGGGTTTGTTCAAAAAGGCGGAAGGCGGCGTGCTGTTCATGGATGAAATCGGTGAGATGCCGTCCGATATGCAGGTGGCCATGCTGCGCACCCTGGAAAACAGCGAGATCATGCCCGTGGGCGCCGATCGGCCCTTCCAGGTCAAGACCCGCGTGGTGGCCGCTACCCACCGCAACCTACGCGAGATGGTCGTCGAGGGCACCTTTCGCAACGACCTGTTCCAGCGCCTCAAAGGCCTCACCATCGAGGTGCCGCCCCTGCGTAAGCGACGCGGCGATATCCCCCACCTGTGCAATCACTTCGTCCGCAAATACAACGATAAGTTCGGCCTTTCCTTCCAGGGCTTACGTCCCGAGGCGGCCGACTTCCTGGCCGGCTTGGATTACAGCCAGGGCAATGTTCGCGAACTGGAACATATGATCGAGCGCGCCATGGTCTTTGAAGATGACGAGGAACTGATCGGCACCCGCTACCTACAGGCCGACGAGGAAGCCCGCGCCGTTCCCGACATCCAACCGGATGAAGATACGGGCGGCACCTTCGAGGAACGCATGAACCGCTACGGCGCCAAACTGCTGGTGGAAACCATTCAGGCCGCTCAAGGCAACAAGAGCAAGGCCATGAAGATGCTGGGCTTGTCGCGCTCGACCTTTTACGGCATGATCAACCGCTACGGCGTGGAACTTTAGGAGGCAGTCATGACCATTCGACCCAATACCAAAGGCGCCCGCGTGGTGACCGATGCCGTGTTTCACATGGCAATCGTCGGTAATTTTTCCGGCCGCGATCACGATTTCGAAGATCCGGGGCCCCTGGCCTTGTCCACCAACAGCTGGGACGAACTGTTCGAACGCATCGCCCCCTCGGTTCAAATCATTTCAAGCCTGCCGCGAGTGGAAGATCAAAAAATCGATATTTCCTTCAGCAACCTGCGCGACTTTCGCGAAAAGGGACTGACCGCCCGCGTGCCCCTGTTGGCCGGCATGGCCGCCCTGGCCAAAGCCATTGAAGACGCCCCGGCAGACAGCGCTCCCGACATCGCCGCGCTGCTTGCCGAACATCCCGCCCTGGCCGTGGTTCGCGAACTTGCGAACAGCGGCGGCGAGGCCCAGGTGTTAGACCTGCTCAGCATGGTGGACATCGGCGAGGAAGACGAGATGTCCCTGCCTACCCTGAAGACCCTGTTCAGCGGCGGCGCGGTTAAACAAAGCAAAGCCATGACCGAACTGAACCGGGTGCGCAACAGCATCCGCGAACAAATCTTCAAAAACGCGAACTTTACACGCCTCATGGGCCTGTGGCGCGGCCTGCGACTCTTCCTGCCCCTGCTGCGTAAAAAGGACGACGGCCCGCGCCTGAACCTCACCCTGATCGACTGCCCCAAGGACCAGATCTGCGACGCCGTCTACCTCACCTTCATCCGCCCGGAAAGCGGCGAACCGCAACCGCTGGACCTGCTCGTCTGCACCGAGCCCCTGGGCGTGAACCAGGATGACCGCCACATCCTGCACCACCTGGGTCGCATGGCCGAGGGTTTGTCGACGCCCTTCCTGTTGGAAAGCGGCCCGGCTCTGTTCGGCTGCCGCACCTGGGGCCTGCTGCGTCACGTGCCGGACATCAGCGGCAAACTCAACGGACCCGACCACATCAAATGGCGCAAGCAGCGGGAGGAACCAGGCTCTGAATGGCTGTTTCTCTGCGCCGGCCCCTTCCGCGTCCGCGAGGAATCGGCGGAGGACGAAGACACGGAACCGGCAGCACCGGCAAGCTTCCTGCCCCTGATGATGATGATGGAAAAACTGCAAAACGGGCTCTGGCCCTCCGAGATGATGGGCGCCTGGGGCCGCTACGAAGCGCCTGGCGCACCTCTGGCCCAACTCAACGAGGAACAACTCAACGACATGGCCTTCGAGGGCATTATCGGTATCGGTGCGAGCGAAAGCGGCGAATTCCTGGAACTGGGCGGCATCACCTGCTACGGAACCATCAAATTACCGGCCAGGGACCAGGCCAACCCGGCCAACATCCTGGAATACACCTTACCGTACCGCTTCTACTCGGGCTGTTGTTCCCGCTTCCTGGCGAAACCCCACGAGGACCACGTGGCAGCACTGCGCGACTTCACGGCGGTCAAAAAAGAAGAAGACCTGACCTACGAAGAAGCGGACGGGCAACACATCTTCCGCATCAAACCCCCTTTCACCATCCTAGGAGCCCAACCGGACCTCATCCTGGCTTTTGAATGATCCTTTTGGATTTGTCTTGATCCGGACGGACGCCTCATCCCCGGCACTTAAGCGAGATACCACGCCTACCCGGGAATCGATACACCCCTAAACTCGAGAGCGGCACCATTCCCCGGAAGAAGTATTGTTAAAAAGGGAAACACAATACCAATCCGGAGAATCGTGCGATCCGAGCCTGAAAATGGTGCTCCTCGCTCGAAAAAGGGACAACTCAGAGACCGGAAGGGCTATCATTCCCAAAAATTCCTTCATGCCCCAAATGGTGTGTGGAAGATTTCGGTGGAAATCCTCCATTCACCGAATGGAATATGGAAGATTTCCATCGGATTTCTCTATTTTCCAAATGGGAATCCAAAGAATGCTACAGAAATCCTCGGCACTCCATTTGGGAACTCTAGGATCCGGGCAGAATTCCTCGAAGTTCCATTTGGGATGACAAGGAATTTCACCGCAATTCTTGTGTATCTAATTCGGATGATAAGCATTTTGCCCGGGATCTTTGATGTTTGGACGGGGATAAGGCGAATGTTATCAGCGTTCCTTTTGGTCCCGGTTGCTCAATCGAAGAATCCAGCCGGAGACCATCTATGTCGGACCCGGCAATTGCACCTGATGCGATTGCCTGGGTTCATTTCCAAGATGCCTTGCGCGGCGGAATCTCCCCTCCCGCCGGCGAAAGCCGCCTTTTGCGTTCTCGATCAGGGCCGGCGACCCACTTCACGACTCCTTAACCGGGGAACTCTATACTCCAAGACATAATGGGTGATCCCGAGATCGGAGGCGATGCCCGGATCAGAAATGTGACGTTGCCATGTGAAGGTTACTTCATCATCGGTAAGGGTCCTGCTCACCTGCACGTTTCTCCCCTCGCCGATCGCTTTAACGATAATGAAATCGTCCTCGGACCAGGCTTCAGGTCGCTTGATTGAAAGTTCCGTATCAACGCCCCGTGGATGGTAGATTTCAATGGTATCCGGTTCGAGGTGTCGCACGATAATAAGGTAATGGTTCGTCCCGGCGAGAAGCTTGCCGTTGAATTTCCCGAAAATCCCCGCCTCGAGACGGCCGTCAGGGCTCCTGACGTAGGTACCCACCGGGGCGATGGTGTGATCGTGAACTTCATAAGGGGTGTATTTATCCCAGTTGGTGTATATATCGAGGCTTTCAAAAGAGCTTTTTGTAAGGCCCGGCTCTTGTTGAACGGCTTGGTAATCGAGTAACGGTACACCGGCATAACGGCTGCAAACCAATCTCTGGAATTGACTCGCCACCCTCAACCATTCCGGTTTCCGGTGGCCGCTGTACAAATCAAACGTCAACATAAAGCCGAATGCCAAATTCCAGATAAACGTACCCTGCCGATGGGTCATGGTTTGCGGCGCCAGATTGTGTTGGTAGAAAAGCACCTTATCGTTGGCAGCAATTGCGGTGAAAGGGTAATAAGACCAGTTCTCATCCCCAAACCAAAGATCTGGTCCCTGATGAGTGATATTGCATTGTTCTTGAAACTCCTTTAGCAGAAAGGAGCCGTGAAAGGCGGTCTGTGTTTCCAACAATCGGTCAAAACCGAATTCGGTCGCGAGATGTTTGCCCTGGTGCTTTTGGGTATGCTCGAGCCATTTTTGTATATAGTGTAAAGGCGAATCGAGACTGGGATTGAAGTCCTTGAAGCCCGTCCGCGCTCCAATTTGATCTTCAAAAACCAGGTCACTGGTGAGTTGTACGGTCATTTCATCCATGAGTCGGTCAATGCGCCGGACGACAAAGGGGTGTTGCGGCGTCACCACAAAACCCGTGCTCTCATTAAAAGATTCATAGATAACATTTCCCCGGTAGTCGAGGGATGCAATTTCAGCAGGGGTAACCATAGACTCAGTCATTGTTTTCGAGTTCTCGTGCCACCAGGTCGGATTGATGTAAGGCATGACAAAAAGTCCTTCATCATGACATAGATCAAAAAGTTCGCGGAAATCATCGGTTGTGCCGAATTCCGCATCGGGTGGGAAAAAATCAGGGTAGTTTGTATCAAAATAACCGTGGTGGTAGGAGACAGGATGGAGGATCGACGGTTTGGGCAGCTTTGGTAAGAGAGCGTGGTAGTCTGAATAAAGTTGGTAACCGAGGTTCGCAAGCTGCTTGAAATCTGCCTTCAAGACAGCCGATCGTTTCAGCCGATCGAAATCAGTGCCTAATTTCTCCGATATGTCATGAAATTGATCCATGCCGGTGTCGTTGCGATAGGCGATGACAGCATCGGGGAGGCCGAGGCCGATTTGGATGCGGATGACAGGGCTGGACCAGGTGACGCCCGCCTCAACAAAAACTTCGTAGGCATGAGTGAAATAAGTGCTGTCGGGATTGTAGGCGGTTGCACCCTTGTCGGACCTGAAACCAAAATTGACGATCGGCACCGGGTCAACAAACAAGGGGTAGAGTGCAAAAGATCCATTCTGGTGTTGCAGCCAAACAAAATCGGCGAAAACCTGATGTCCTGGATATCGATTTTCATAGGTCCGGCTTTGTTTAAAAAATGAATCGCCAAGAAGGATCCCGGGGATCGTGGGGAGCAAAGCCGCTTCCACTTCATCCTCCAAAAACACGAGATCAGAAGGAAAGAAAATGGTATCGAGAGGGTCATCTCGTTCATTCCATAAGCTCAGCTTGAGGTTAATGGAGGAACCTTGGGTCGCTTCTATCTCTACCCGTGCTTCGATCCCTTTGTGCCCGTTAACAAACGTGTATTCCAAGGTCAGTTTATTGTTCTCTTCATCCCATTCATAAAAAAATTCGCCTGTTCCGTAACTGTTGCTGCCGATATATTCATCCCCACCATACTTTTGGTCCAAGGCGCCCCACAATTGCTCAAAACGCGAGCCCTGGGAAATGTTCCCGCCCGTTTGATGATTGCGTATATAGGCAATCGATCCATTGGATTTCCGCAAACCCAACTCGTAGCAGCAGGTGTTGCCCAGCCTCATCATTTCTGGGTCGGAGTCATCGAAGTATATGGCCTGTGCATCGGCCCAAAAGGGAAAAATCACGGCCATTCCAACCAATGTCAAAGTTGCGCGATCCCATCTCATCAGGTCCTCCCTCATCTAGGAACCAGGCTTGGACTGTTCTTTAGCGCCTCAAGCCGGCAGTGTTCGCGAATGGAAGCATGAAGAGATCCCGGGTACACGGTCCCGCATCCCCGGGGCTCTCGGCTTGTTCTTGTCCCCGCGTGTCGCGGCCTTATGGTTCACATGGGTTGAATCGGCTCAAGGCAAGGATGTACCAGGAAGTGGCAACGGCCGAGGGATCTGCCCGGTTCTTGCCGATGAACAGTTCGTAGGGCAGTCCCAAACCGTGTAACTCCCCGGGGGATTGGAGCAGGTCGTACAGGCTGTTCACGTACCGCTTCCAGCGATCGAGCTTCCCCAGAGCACCGTACGCGGCGGCCATCTGCGCCGTTCCCTCCACAAAGATGCGATTCTTTTCGAATTCGAAGGCCGCAAAGGCATCCAAGGACGGCAGAGAGGAGTCGCGATCTTCATACCAAACGTCGCCAATTCTAATGACGTTTGCTTCTCCGTCAATATTTGGGGACCCACCGGCATTGACTGCAAATTCAATCTCGATGATGTTACCCAAAGCATCGGGGTTACACACTTGAGAATTAAAGAAATCGCAAAGCTGATTGTTTTCGATTCCGACGATTCGCCAACCATCGAAGTCAAGAGTTAAATTGTAACGATACGTTTCATTGCGGCTATTTTTTAGCTTGACTTCCAAGGTATTCCCGCTTCGATTGCCCTCCAACCAGAAATAATAATTAAAATTTCCGCTGACATTAAAGTCAACGTTTCTATTTCGAAACAGGCGAAACCAGGCGTCCTCCGCAAGATGATAACTCACCTTGAGGACCTGGTCCGATCTGGGGCCCTCCTCACGGCTCACGGACAGGTCAACCTGTCTTTCAGGATCGGGTTCGGTGTGCCAGTACCAGTCACATTCAGTGGTGTCACAACCGGGCTCGTTCACAATCGGCCGGCTCCAGTTTTCCACGAGGTAGGGCTGCCAGTGTCTCGCGGTACGCGTCTCGGCATGGGCCGTGATGCACTGATAGTCCGGGCCGAGAGAAAGCACGCCGAAAGAGACGTGATCCGTGGCCAGTTGTGAGGGTACAAGTTCGAAACAATGGGGATTGGGTTGCCACACCTGCGCATCGAGCCAGTTCTTTACCGAGGTACGGTTCGGCTCGGCATCCAGACCATTTAAAGCACAGTAAACATCGATATTGCCCTCGTGGTGGAAGAGGATTTCTTCATCCTGGTCCCTTATATAATCCCCGTTTCTCTGGAAACCGCTGTGAATGCCGGAACCATCGAACTCACTTTCCAGGTTGACGAACCAGGATTTCAGCGAATCGATAAAGGTGTCATAGGAAGTGTCGTCTTCATAGGTTTTCCGGTAGAATTTGAGGGCGGCCAACAGCCATGCATTATCTCCAATCCAAAAATCATTTGGATCTGCTTCGACCGGAGCACCGGTTACGGCGGACCGGTGTTGCTGGAAGCCTCCTCGATAACTACAAGCGGGGCAAGGGTCGAAATCGATTTGTGCGAAAACATCGAAGATTCGTTTCGCTCTCGCCTGGTTCCCTGCAACGGTAAAGGCAATCGCTGCAAGGGCATTGGTATAGGTCGTGGTTGCGGTACTGTTTTCGAAAAGGGGAACCAGCCCCGAGGTCTGGGAATCCTGCAGATCTCCGAGGAAGCGCGCCATCTTTCCAGTAAGGTACAAGCGGCAAGCGGGCGACGTGGGGTCCTTGTTTAAGCAGGAACCGAACGTAACGGCCGGGTTTTCCCAGAAGAACAGGGAGTCGGGTCGGTTAAAGCGCAAGGCGGTAATTGCCAGGGGCTGAGCCGCCTCGATTTCGAAATAGGAATTCGGATCGGCAGCGAATGGTTCGCTTTGGAAAAGAGCCAGGTGCTTGGCAAAGGGCTCCAGGCTTTGGACGAGCGAGTGGGTTTGCCTTTTTCCATTTGCCGTTACTTGTGTGACGGTGACATCAGCGGCAGCATCTCCCATGTTGACAACCGCAATACCGTCCCAAACGACACCCCAGTCGCCGGAAAACAGACGCCACTCCGTAGCGGCGATGTTCGTTTCGGGAACTTGAGCGGGACTTCCTCCCGATCCTCCCGCCTGGTATTCCGCGACCACCGTGACTTGAGAATCGGGTGTAATTGTAAGATGAGAAATAGGCTCAGCCGGAAAAAGTGAAGCCGGGTCGTACCTCTTGACGGTATGCGCGTCGATTTCACCGGAAGCCAATGTACACAGGGTACCGCTTTCATCATGCCCGGTGAAGTGAAAAGCCTGGCTTCGGGGTGTGTCGTTGATAACGATAATGTTTGTTGAGAATTCACCATCTGCTCTCGTTATATGGGGGATAATCCTGGTTTGGGCTCTTGCACCAAACGAATGCAAAATGATTATAAGCAGAAGAACACAGCTCACGCCTCTCATACCACACTCCTTTTGTAGCTTTCTTACTCAATGTCTGGGGTTTACGCTTGTACGGAGAGTTTGGGTAATGAATTAGCGCAACAAATTACAAAAGTCATTTTTTTGAAATGGAAAATAGAGAGATTGAAGGAAGGATTATAGCACAGCTTGAGAATAAAAACTTTATTTTTTACAAACAGCCGGCCGAAGGTTTTCAATATGGGACCCGGCATTTTATAGGCCTGATACGATTGCCCGGCTTCATTTCCAAGAGGCCTTGCGCGGCACAAACCTCACGGCTGGGATGAAGGCGTTGGGCACACTCTTTCAAGGCTTGATCTAGGTATCCCCCCTTCTCTGGGTGTTGCCCCGGCTATTTTGTTCAGCACCGGCGGTGCCGGAATACCGATCCCCCACTCTTGGTAACGAAGTAGAATCCCTTCTGTCGAATATGAATGCACCGCAAGCCGGAAAGGGATAAATCATCACCCTTGCCCACAAGCATCATGGGTTTAGGTGGTTACAATCTTCCAACATTTTATCCTTGACCCCAATATGACTTTTTCGGTTATCATAGGAAATCTCAATAGGAGCCGCTATTTTATCGATTTCATCAATTTAGTATTCGTTTTCAATGCTTTTTGAACTAGGAGAACTTGTCATGTCCAAGCGTAAAGGCGGGATCAGAAAGTATTCCCGTCAAATCGGCCTCGCCGCAATCCTGTTGGCGGGTCTCGCCCTCATCCTGCCGTCCCTCTTGCAGCCGGCGCCCGCCGAGCCGGACTTCTTCCAAAAGGAAACGCCCCCACGGCAAACCCAACCGAAAAAGAAGCGTCAACGCCGCTCCCTCACCGATGTCGCCCCCGCCCAACGTCATGTGGACGCTCAGTTCCGCGATGTCAGCACCCTCGATCTGGACCCGCTGCCGCAAGCGGACATCATCTACCCTGAAGATGCCGATCCCGATGATATGCCTGCCTGGACCAAGACCCTGGCCAAGCCGAAGGTCAACCCGGTTCCGCCCGATCCCTTCGTGGAACCGCCGGTCAAGGTAGATCCCCGGCGCGTCAAGGAATGAACCATGGGCATGAGTAAAACCGCTCCCCTGCCCTTCCTTCACCGCGCCGCCGAAGAACAAAAGGCGCTCCAAACCAAGACAGATTCTGGCACCACATCCTTGCGCGATTACTTAAAAATCACCGGACTCGCCGGTACGGGCACGGCTTGTCTCATTCTGGCCGCACCGCCGGTCAATCTACAATTCCTGGCTTTTATCGGCATCGCCTGCCTGTTCGCCGCCGTTCGTCAGACGCGTGCTCGCACTGCCGGCGCCGTGTTCCTGCTCAGCTTCACAACCCTGTTGTTGGTCACCACCGCCTGGTGGCAGCCCACCCTGATGCGGATCGCGGACCTCTCCCCTGCCAAAGCCTGGACAGTCACCGCGTTGCTGAGTTTGTGGCAGGCAATCCCCTATGCGCTTTGGGGTTTGACCTCGATCTGGTTACTACGGCGCTTTCGGCTGCCCCTCGTCTTGACGGCTCCCCTGCTGTTCGTTGTCGCCGAAACCGCATTCCCCTTTCCCCTGAAACTCTACCTGGCGATTACCGTCAGCAGCATCGGCCCCGTCATCCAACTGGCCGAGTTGGGCGGACCGCCCGCCGTATTCGCGCCGGTTGTCCTGGGCGGCATCCTCATGGCCGAAGCCGGGGCACTGCTTATCCGCCGTCAACCTCTCCCCTCCCCTATCCGTTGGGGCGCGGCGGTTTTCCTTGTCCTGTTCTGCGCGGGTTGGCTGCGACAATGGCAGGTGAACAGCGCGGCCGGCCGTGCGGAATCCCTGTCGGTAGGCGTGGTTCAAGCCAACTTCGGCAACCTGACCCAACATGACCGCGAATACCATGGCAAGAAACTGCTGGAAAACCTGCGCCGCGCCACGGTTCAACTGGGCGATGAGGGCGCGCAACTGGTCGTCTGGCCCGAAGCGGCCTGGCCCTTCCTCCTGGATCGCACCATCGAGCGCGAGTTCCCCAAGGGTCACCCCTGGGCCCTGCGCAAGGGGTATGAGGGTCGCCTGTTGACCGGCGCACTGTCGCATCGGTTCGGCGGCGACACCCTCTACAACAGCGCGGTGCTGATCGCTGAGGACGGACGCATCGCCGGACGCCATGACAAGCGCAACCTGGTGCCGTTCGCCGAGCGCGTGCCCTTTCAAAAGCGCTTTCCCGAATGGGCCTCGCGCTGGAAACAACGCCTGGACGACCAACCGGAACTGACGCCGGGCGGCGAAGCCCGTATTCTGGATGACGGCGCCCTGAAAACCGCTGCCTTCATCTGCTCGGAAGACCTGGACGGCAAACTGGTCCGCAATCTGGCCCGGCAAGGCCCCAACCTGTTGACGGGCATCGCCAGCGACGCCTGGTTCGGCACAACCGCTGCCGCCGAGCAGCACATGCGGCTGGCCCTGTTCCGCTCGGTTGAAACCCGACGCGCCATGGTGCGCGCCGCCAATACCGGCGTCAGTGCGCTCATCTCGCCCACCGGCAAGGTCCTGGGTCAAACCGAGGTAGTGCAAGGCGCGCCGGACGGTTCGGTGCCGCCCGTCACCCTGGCCGGAACCCTGCCGTTGATGACCGGCGCCGCGCCCGGTCCCACGCTGATTCCCATCTTCCCCTGGCTCTGCCTGGCGGCGCTGGGTTCGGTGGTGGCGATCCGCCTGTTCAAAGCTTGACATCCCGCTGATCGTCGTTCCCGACGGCTGACGGGAGAGGTGTGTCCGCACGTCCCTTGGACGAACGGCAGACCTCTGTCCGGCCGGGCGCCTCGCGTCCCATCGGCATCCTTGCGCCCGGTCCCTTCCACCGGGCAGTTGCTCCCGGTGATTCTGTACACTTCGAGGAGAAATCAAATGTACAGCCATGTCCGAAGACATCTCGCGATGTCCTTCCTGTCTGTCCTGATGCTGCTGCCGGCAACGGGACTCTTGTTTGCAGGAGATAATACGGTCGACGGCACGGGTTCGGTGAACTCGTTCTACGGCTCCTTCTCCACCGAAATTCCCATTGCGGTGCCGGCCTACCACGGCATCGAACCCTCGCTCAAGCTGGTCTACGGCTCCGGCGGCGGCGATACCTGGGTGGGCCATGCATGGAACCTGGCCGGTCTTTCCTTTATCGAACGCGGTCTGCCCGGGGGCGGCGCGCCGAAATACAACAGCGGCGACGCCTACTTCCTGGAAGGCACCGAAATGGTGCCTTGCACAAGCCAGGGCGGTACGCACTGCCCGGAAATCCAGAACTACAGCCGGATTACCCTGTCCAATGATATCTGGACCGTGGTGGGCACCAACGGCAACGTAGCCACCTACAGCCAGAAACAAACCACGTCCAAGGGCACCTTCCGCTGGTACCTGAAGAAACTGACCGACCCGCGCGGCAACACGGTGAACTACAACTATGTCAACGGCAGCTACGGCGAGGTCTACCTGAACACCATCACCTACAACGGCAACACGGTCACCTTCCACCGTGTCACCAGAAGCGATCTGATCTCCTATGCGAACGGCGACGGCATCGGTAAGGTGAACCAGTTGTTGAAGGCGATCTCGGTAAAAGTGGGTTCGTCCATGGTGCGCGCCTACGCGCTGACTCATGACTCGCCCGGTCTCACCGATCGCAGCCGCCTGAAAAAGGTCCAACAATTCGGCCGCAATGCGGTCGTCAGCGGCAGCGGCACGGTGACCGGCACCTCGTTGCCCGCCTACCAGATGGGCTATGCCGACGAACCCACCGACTGGGGCGGCGAAAAGTCCTGGGGCACCTACCTCAAGTCGCAGGCATCAGGCGGACCCTTCGCAAGCTATGCCGACCTGAACGGCGACGGCATGGACGATTTCTTCTACCGCAAGAAGGATTCCAAGGAACTGCGGGTGATGTTGTCCAACGGCAACGGTTTCGGTTCCGATACCATCTGGGGATACACCACCTATAACACGGGGAATTCCGATCCCACCTTCACGCTGACCGATATGAACGGCGACGGTAAGGCCGACCTGATCTACCGCCGCAAGGACAAGAGGGACCTGCGCGTTCTGCTGTCCACGGGCAGCAGCTTCGGGACGGATACGCTGTGGGGAACCTACAGCTACAGCGTGGGCAACAGCCATCCCAAATCGTCCTTCACCGATATGAACGGCGACGGCCTGACCGACTTCGTCTACCGCCGCAAGGACACCAAAACCATCCGCGTGATGCTGAACAACGGCTCCTCGCTGGGCGCCGACACCTACTGGGGCGCCTACAGCCAATCGCCGGCCACGGGCGACTGGCCCAAGGCCGCCTGGGTGGACCTGAACGGCGACGGCAAGAGCGATTTCATCTATCGCAAAGGCGGTCAGCGTCAGCTCTACGCCATGTTGTCCACCGGAACCTCCCTGGCTTCTGAATCCCTGTGGGGCACCTACACCTACAATGTAGGCCAGGCCGAACCCAACACGGCGTTCGTGGACCTTAACGGCGACGGCAAAGCGGACTTCCTCTATAAAAAGAAGGACAGCCGCTATATGTACGCCATGCTGTCCAACGGCAACGGTTTCGAACCCCAGACCTATTGGGGTTACATGACCTATAAGGCGGCAAGCGGCCAGTTGGACGCGCGCTTTGCCGACATCAACGGCGACCGCAAGATCGACCTGGTCTATCGCCATAAGGACACCAGGAACCTGCGCGTGCTGCTGAGCAACGGCATCAACTTCGAGACCGACCGCCTGTGGGCCACCTACAGCTACAACGTGGGCAACAGCGCGCCCCACGTGGCGCTGGGCGATTTCAACGGCGACGGCCGCACGGACTACCTGTACCGCCGCAAGGACACCAAGAACCTGCGCGTACGCGCAAGCCGGGCGGGCGAACACGGCCTGATGACGTCGGTGCAAAACGGCACCGGCGGCAGCACAAACATCACCTACACGCCCTCCAGCGAGTGGAACAACACCATGATGCCCGCGGGCCTGATCCTGCAAACCGTCACCCGACTGGAGATCAACGACGGTCGCGGCAATACCTCCCTCAACGACTACACCTACGAGGGCGGGCTCTGGTCCAACGAGGATCGCCGGTTCCTGGGTTTTCGCAAGGCGACCACGGTGCTGGACGCCCAGGGCAACTACGCGGAAACCTGGTACTACCAGCGCATCGGCTCCATCAGCAAGCCTGAATACAGCTACATGAAGAACAACCAGGGCAAGATCTACCACTACACCGCCTACGAGTACACCGAAAATACGTCGGCGCCCTACACCTCGCTACTCACCGAGCGCTGGACCTATGACCTTAACCTGGGAACCCAATCACGCATCTCGTTGACCCAGTTCCAATACGACACCTACGGCAACGTGACGCGGGTCTACGAACACGGCGACTACAATGTCACCGGCGACGAACGCTCCACCATTCGCGGTTACTATCCCAACAACAGCAAGTACATCGCGGGCCTGCCCGCCTACGAGCAGTTGCGCGCCGGCATCGGCGGCGCCGGGTCGCTGAAAAAACTGACCTACTTCTACTACGACAACAACGGTTCCTGGGCGAGCGCGCCAAGCAAGGGCCTGTTGACCAAGTCGCGCAAGTGGGACAACAAAACCGGCAGCTACAAAAACGCCACCATGACCTACGACGCCTACGGCAACGTGATCAGCCAGACCAACGAGCGCGGCGCGGTCACCACCACGGCGTTCGACAGCACCTATCGCGTCTACCCGGTATCCGCCACCAACGCGGCGGGTCATACCACCACCAGCACCTGGGATTATGTCCTGGGCCTGGAGCTGAGCAACACCGATCCCAACGGCGCGGTGACCCGCTTCAGCTACGACAACCTGGGTCGCACCACGGCGGTCACCTATCCGGGTAACCGCACCACCACCTACAGCTACCTGAACTGGGGCAACGCAAGCCTGCAACGGGTCAAGGAAACCAAACCGGACGGCAGTTCGAACGGCCTGTGGAAGGAAACCTGGTACGACGGCCTGGGCCGCATCTGGTATGTGACCACCGAGGGCGGCATCAGCCAGGAGACGGAATTCGTGGGCGCGACGACGCGTATTCGCAAGAAATCGTTCCCACGCTTCAGTTCGGAATCGGTGAAGTGGACCCAGTACACCTACGACGGCGTCGGTCGCCGCCGCACGGTGACGCATCCCGACGGCTCCATGAGCGAGACCATCTACGCCAACGACGGCTCCGGCAAACCCTACCAGGCGCACTACGACGAAAACGGCCTGCAGAAGTTGACCTGGACCGATCCCTACGGCCGACTGATCCAAGTTCGCGAAAAGAACGGCAGTTCGTATTACTACACCAATTACCAATACGACCTGGCCGGCAACCTCACGCGCACCATCGACCATAACGGCAACACCACCACCCTGACCTGGGACAGCCTGGGCAACAAAACCGCCGGCTGCGACCCGGACCAGGGTTGCCGCACCTACACCTACGACAACGGCGGCCTGCCCCTGACGGAAACCGACGCCATGGGTCAGACCAGCACCTTCACCTATGACGGCCTGGGCCGCATGCGCACGCGCACCGACGCCGACGGCAACGTCTCGCGCTGGTACTACGACGAGGCGGGTTACGGCTACTCCAAGGGCAGGCTGACGCGCATGACCTCGCCCTGGGTTTCCGAGGAGCATTACTGAACATCCAAGGCCAGCAGACGGAAACGACGCGCTGTGTACTGGGCGTTTGCAAGACGTTCGAAACCAGCTACGACCTGATCGGTCGCGTGGATGACGTCACCTATCCCGACGGCGAGGTGGTCAGCTACAACTACGACAGCCGGGGCAACCTCTACTCCATCCCCGGTTATGTCAACAGCATGGTTTGGGATGCGCGAGGTCAGTTGACCTCGATGACCTACGCCAACGGCACCACCAACACCTACACCTACGACGCGAACCGCCTGTCGCTGACCAACGCCCTGGTCAAGAAGGGCAGCGCCACACGCTACCAGGCGAGCTATAGCTACGACGACGGCGGCCGGGTAACCAACAGCAGTTCCAGCACGCACAGTATGCTCAACCTCAACTATACCTACGACGGCATCAACCGCCTGAAAACCATCTCGGGCGGCCAGTCGGAAAGCTACAGCTACGACGCGCTGGGCAACATGACCTACAAAACCGGGGTGGGCAGCTACGTCTACGGCAACGCCGCCCACAAACACGCGGCAAGCAAGGCGGGCAGCAAGAACCTGTCCTACGACGCCAACGGCAGCCTGCTGAGCGACGGCAGCCGCAGCTTCACCTGGAACAGCAGCAACCTGCTGGAATCGGTCACCCAAAGCGGTAATACCACCAGCTACGGTTACGATGCCGGCGGCCAACGCGTGGCCATGGTGGCACCCAATCGAACCACGCTTTACTTCGGCTCGCTGGCCGAGGAAACCGACGGTGAGCTGATCAACTACATCATGGCGGGTCCCATGCTGGTGGCGCGCAACGACGACAGCGGCAAGACCTGGTACCACGCGGACCGCCTGGGCTCGATCCGCTTGATGACCAACGCCTCGGGCAACGAGGTGCGATCTTACGAATACAATCCCTACGGCGATGTCATCGCCCAATCGGGCAGCAAGGCCAACACGCGCGGCTTCACGGGTCACACCTTGGACGAGGAAACGGGTCTCATCTATATGAACGCCCGTTACTACGACCCTGAATTGGGCCGTTTCATCTCGGCCGATACCGTGGTGCCGGAGCCGGGCAATCCCCAGGCGTTGAACCGCTACAGCTATGTCTACAACAACCCGGTCCTGTCGGTAGACCCCACGGGTCACGGCGTGGTGGTCGCGGCGCTGGCGGCGGTCAGTGCCTCCCTGGCCGCCACGGCGGCGGGTGCGGGTTCCTGGGTGGCCATCACGGCAACCATCGGGGCCGGGCTCAGCATTGCCGGTTACTACACCAAAAACCCCTGGCTCTCTACCATCGGCAGCGTGTTGATGGGCATATCGGGAACCTTTGCGGTGACGGGCTCGCTCACACAGGCGGCCATCGGAGGTGCGGTCAACCTTGCCACTTCCCCGGTCAGTCCGCTGGGTGACGGCTTGAAGAAGGCGATCAGCTACGCGTGGACGGCCTACGGCATGATACGAGGCATGGGCGCCGAATCGGGAGAAGAGGCACTGGAAGCGCCCAAGGGCTTCGACGCGGGCGACCCGCTGGAAGTTCTGGAAGGCGGCCGTGCTGCCGTCTACCCGGGCCAGGGCCCGTATAAGGCCATCATCAAGGTAACGGGCGTGTCCACGGGCGAAGCGGGCTCGGCGCTGGGTAACCTGCCGGCCAACATCCGCGACATCGTCACCAACCTGCGTGGCGAACTGACGCCCACGGCGCAGGCCATCCAGGACTTCATGACCAAAAACGGCTACCAGGCCCACGAGGTGCTGGGAATCGGCCACAGCCTGGGCAGTTGGGACCTGATCCAACTGGCCAACAACGCCAAGATCACCAACGTCATCGGCTTCGGCGTGCCGCATGAAGCACTGGTGCAGGTGATCCACGGTAATCAACCGGCCAACATGAAAATGAGCCTGGCGGTAGGTTGGGCCGACTACGTCGCCCTGCCTCGCGTCCCGACGGCGGTCGGCAACGCCTTCGCGGGTACGGCAGCCAAGGCAGGCGTCACCAACGGTCTCAACTTCGGCGTGGTCAACACGGGCATCGGCTTCGGCGCCCATATGACTCCCGCCTACCAGGAGGCGGTACCCAGCCTGCTGGGACGATAACAAACATCCAAACCGGACCGGCCCTCGGGCCGGTCCTTTTACAACCGACTCTCCCTTAACCAACCGCCCAGATTTCCCCGTTGACCCTCCCGGCAATGCCGGGGTATCCTGGCCACGATTGAACTGAAAGCCGTAAGTCCTGGCTAAGCAATAAGATCCAATTTAAGTCGTCGTCAATCGAAGGAGTCGCCAATTATGCAAAACATGTCAAAAGAACTCCTTAGAGAATATGGCAGGGCTCTCTCAGTCGAAGGCCTGGTCGATTATTTCACCGACTGCCTCAAGAATAACCCTGACTCATCGGATCAATTATTCAACTCGGTATCTAAAGTTATGGCCGCGAACATGACTCCTGAACAAAAAGCAGCCCTCATTCAAATGCTAAGTAGAGAAAGCGGGGATGCCGGGTAACTTTTGTCGCGGAAGGCGGCAACACGCCGTCGCGTCGACACGCCGGTAAAGCGCTGTAATACACCCCCGACCTGCCTTCTTAAGTCGATTGCGAAGATATGCAATCGACTCCAGCCACCGGATTGGGTTGATTGCACAGGTGCGCAATTGACTTCAGACGCCGGATTGATGCCATTGCGCTCGTGTGCAATCGACCCAAGACGCCGGCTTGACCCCATTGCGCACGTGTGCAATCGACTTCAGCCGGCGGATTGACTCGATTGCACAGGTGTGCAATCAACTCAAGACACCGGATTGACTCGATTGCGCACGTGTGCAATCGACCCAAGACACCGGATTGACTCGATTGCGCACGTGTGCAATCGACCCAAGACGCCGGATTGACTCGATTGCGCACGTGTGCAATCGACTTAAGACGCCGGCTTGACTCCATTGCACACCTGTCTTTTCAACCCGGAATTTTTGATTTTTTTTCTCGTAAACTATTCTTAGATAGAAGGCTATCGGGGTACACCATAGAATTTGTAAACGTAATCCTCACAAAATTTTTGGCATAATATGCCCAAACAACAGTCAAAATG
>JAAUYB010183355.1_pt1 | contig 31379 bp, 23 predicted proteins | sample 7278071 | NCBI WGS metagenome assembly JAAUYB01 (sample SAMN14350121, study PRJNA611818) | marine sediment metagenome | isolation source: surface marine sediment (1.8m) | place: French Polynesia: Moorea | collected 2018-08 | reverse complement strand
GGAGGATCATCCCCCCGAAGGCGCGGTGGAACCAACCCGGGAGGATGATATCCCTGAAAACGCGATGGAACCGAACCTTGAACCCGCCGGAGCGGCGCCGCAACGACACGTGCGCCTCGATCGCCCCGGGGAGGCGTCGAGAGCCGGAAACCCGACCGTAATCACGAGATCCATGGTTGAGGCAACCTGGCCCCGACAGGCCTCGCCGGGATAAAAACGGTGGATTAACGCCCCGGGATCAACCAATCAACACGCGACATTGCGGCTTTCGCTTGCAATCAATTATGCGAACTATGTTAGAATCCCGTGATTTGGAAATAACTCCGTGCCCTTGTTTCCCGTATAAATTGTTGGGGAGGAATGGGAGCTAGATGAGAAACTATCGCAACGGTATCCAATTTTTAGGCTTGCTCCTGGTGTCCAGCCTTACTTTACAAGGCTTTACGGACGAGGAATACAGCCCGGCCCGCCTTCAGGAGATACTTGACAAGGAAGGTTTTAAAGAGGCGGTTGACTATGCCGAAGATGCCGAGGCCGAGTACATGCGCGCCCAATTGTTCGGGATTTTGCTGAAAAAAGCGCAAACTGCCAAGCATCTCCGTATTTTGGTCGACCAGGTGGACGAATTGGAAGCCGACCATCGTCGCGCTGAACTGATGGAAGGCATCCTGAACCACCGGGCGGCCGATGAAAAGGTGCGCCGCGATGTCATCGATGAGTTGGACAAAATCGAAAACCAGGCCCGGCGCACCAAGCTACTGGGCATGATCGCCCGTTACGAAGAAGAGAAAAACCTCGATGAATTGCTGAAGGCTGTCAAAGACCTGGAAAACGGCAGCTTTGCCGCCGAACTGTACGGCAAGATCATCCGGGCCCACTCCGCCGAATTGTTGATGAAGGCGGACGTGCTGGATAACCTGGAAGATCTCAACGGCGAGCACTTCCGCTTCGACCTGGTGCGCAAACTGTTGGATAAGGACGACCTTACCTCCCGCCACGTACGCGAAATCGTTGAAGAGGCCGCCGATATTCTGGGCTCCGACCATTTCAAGGCCGAATTGCTGCTCCCCCTGGTGGAACGTTATCGGGAAGAAGAGACCCTGGCCGAGGTCATTGAAACGGCCGAGGAAATTGCCGGCGCCACCACGCGCGCCGCGGTCCTGGTAAAAGCGGCACAGGTTTCACCGCCCAGCAAATCCATGACCGTACGCATCCTCAGCGCTACCGAGGACATCGACAGCGAATCTCAAGCCTGCCTGGTGGTCAAGACCTTGATCGAGAAAGACAGCCAGGACCAGGAAAATGTCTCGGTGATCATAGAACGACTGCCCGACATGGTGCGCTCCGATTACAACCGCGGCGGTCTCATGATCCGCGCCCTGCGCCACGCCGAGGTAGACAAAGCCTTTTTCGATACGCTGGACTCGCTGGATTCGCAGCACGAAAAGACCAAGGTTCTAATGCGCCTGCTTGACAGGAAGGATTTGAACGAGGAACAATTGGAGAAGATTATCGAGGCCGCTACGGCCTTGTCGTCCGATGGAGCCAAATTCAAAATCCTTCATGCCCTGGCTATGAAGCATGAGCTTCCGGTTTCCCTGGAACTCGCCTTCGAAGAGGCTGTCGCCGGCTTGGGCAAAGAACACTACCGTCAGGAAATCGAAAGAGCACTCGATCATTGATCCCCAACACATCAGACCCAGCCGGCCCTGAATTGGTGGGCTTCGGCCCTAAGGTCTCCCTGTGTCTGCTTCTATTCACGGTGTTCGCCTGCCCGGTTTTCTCCTTTGCGCGCATCGCGGAAGGGAACCCCTCCGCCCGATTCGTGCGTCTGGATGCAGAGGACGAGGGACCCGGCAGTACCGTCAACGACATCATTCAGGACCGCCACGGCTTCTTGTGGTTTGCCACCCGAGAGGGTTTGTTCCGCTACGACGGTTACCGCTTCACTCCTTACAAAGCCAACCCGGAAGATCCACGCGCCCTCAGTGATCGGCCCTACGCCCTGGCCGAGGATCGCAACGGCATGATCTGGGTGGGCACCTTCCGCGGCGGCGTCTGCCGACTGGACCCGCGCACCGGCCTGTTCACCGTTTACAAGCGCAACAATGAAAACCCGCGCTCGCTGGGCCAGGACCGTATCTACGATATTCTGGAAGACAGTAAGGGCCGTATTTGGGTGGCCACCTACGGCGGCGGCTTGAACCGCTATGTACCGGAAACCGATGATTGGGAAATCTACCGTACCGCCTCCCATCCCGGCGAGGCCGCCGATAAAGGCGCATTGGCCAGTAACCGCATCCGCTGCCTGGCCGAGGGTCCGGACGGTTCCATTTGGATCGGCACTTTTCGTTCCGGCTTGGATCGGCTGGACCCCGAAACCGGCCGCTTTACCCATTACGAGCAGGGCAAGAGCGGCCTGTCCTACAACACCATCCTGTCGCTGCACGTGACCGGCGACGGCGTCCTTTGGGTGGGCACCCAGCGCGGGCTCAATCGTTACCTGCCCGAAACCGACAGCTTTTTGCGGTTTCTCGCTGACGAAACCCAACCCGACACGTTGAGCAACGGCGAGATTCGTTCCCTCCACGGCGATCGGGACGGCGCCCTGTGGATCGGCACGGCCTTCGGCTTGAACCTGTTGAGACCCGACGCTGACGGTTTCATCACCTACGAACACGACGAGCGTGATCTGAATAGTTTGAGCGGGAACCACATCTCCGCGCTGTTCGAAGACGAAGGCGGCGTGATTTGGGTGGGCACGCGCGGCAAGGGCATCAACAAGTACATTCCTTCCGGCAACCGCTGGCAGCACTTCCGGCCCGCCGAAAACAACCGGGAAAGCAATTCGATCAAATCCATGCTGCAAACGGCCGACGGCACCCTCTGGATCGGCCTGTTCGACGGCGGTCTGCTCGGTTTCCGCACCGACGGCTTGAAAGCGGTCTACCGCAATGAACCGAACAACCCGCAAAGCCTGAGCGAGGATACGGTCAATGCCATGGTAGTCGACGATTCAGGTCGTATCTGGCTGGGCACCAACGAGAGCCTTGACCTGTTCGACCCGACCGAGGGCACATTCCAACATTACCGCAACGATCCCGAGAACCCCAACACGCCGATCAGCAATGAAATTCGCGCCCTGTTGTTGGACGGCGCGGGCAATCTCTGGGTGGGCGGCAATACCGGCTTGGACCGTCTCGATCTGCAAACCGGAAACTTTCAACACTTCCCGCCCACGCCGGGACGGGAAGGCGCCCTGGGTTACGGTAATATCTCCGCCTTGCTTCAGGACGACCGCGACCGTATCTGGGTGGGCACCAGCCGCGGCGGGCTGTATATCTACGATCCCGTCAGCGGATTGTTCCAAGCCCGCGGGCACGACCGCGCCGATGTGAACTCCTTGCCGGACAACCGCATCGAGGCGCTGCACCGGGACGCGGCGGGTCGGATCTGGGTGGGTACCGACAGGGGCCTGGCCTTGTACCGTGAAGCAACCGACGACTTTGAGCGCCTGGGTTCCAAGGACGGTTTGGAGGGCTTGAAGATCCTGGCCATTTTGCACGACAGCGACGACAACCTGTGGTTCAGCACGGATAAAGGCATCTCGCGCTACAATCTCGAGCGGGAGCACTGCGACAACTACCGCTTCAGAGACGACCACCGCTACAACGAATTCAACCAGGGCGCGGCGGTTCGCGGCAACGACGGCCGACTGTACTTCGGCGGCATCAACGGTTACCACGTCTTCGATCCTCGCTTTACCGAAGAGAACAGCGCTCCCAAGGTGGTGCTCACCGATTTCCTGCTGCTCAACAAGTCGGTCGCCGTCACCACCGAGGAAAACCCCACCCCCTTGAACCGGCCCATTTACGAGACCTACGACCTGGAGTTGGGGCCCAAGGACACCATCTTCGCCTTCGAATTCGCGGTGCTGGACTACGCCAAACCCAAGGCCAACAGCTTCGCCTATCGCATGGAAGGCTTTAACGACGACTGGATCTACACGGACGCCCGCAATCGCTTCGCCACCTATACCAAACTGGACCCGGGTAACTACATCTTCCGAGTCAAGGGCGCCAACCGGGAAGGCATTTGGAATCACGAGGGCGTGGCCCTGAAGATCCACATCAAACCGCCCTTCTGGCGCACCAAGTGGTTCTATGTCCTGGATGTGTTGCTTTTCCTGGGCCTCATGGCCGCGATCTTCGCCGCCCAACGCAATCACCTGCGCCGAAAGAAGGAAGAAGAACTGCGCGAATTGGAACTGAAACGGCAGGCCGACGAAGCCTTGCGGGAAATGGAGCTGAAACGCAAGACCGACGAACTGGAGTTCGCGCGGCAGGTGCAGCTGAGTATGTTACCGGGCCATGACATCAACGGCGATCACGTGGAAGTGGTCGGCCGCATGATCACGGCTTCCGAGGTGGGCGGCGACTATTTCGATTTCCTGGACCTGCCCGAGGGACGCGGCTGTATCGCCTGCGGGGACGCCACCGGCCACGGCATGACGGCCGGCTTGATCGTCGGCATGACCAAGTCGTGCCTCATCACCCTGGTGGAGAACACGGCGTGCGGTCCGGCCGACCTCATCCAACACCTGAACCTCAGTCTCAAGAAATCCATTACGCAACGCAGCATCGGCATGGCCCTGGCCGTCAGCGTTTGGGACCCCGAAACCAGGGAACTGGTCCTGAGCAGCGCGGGAATGCCGTTCCCCTTACATTTCCGCAAGGCCGCGGGTGAGATCGAACAAATCCGTCTGAAATGCCCGCCGCTGGGTTTCCTTCGTTCCCTACCGGTTTCGGAGGAACGCCGCACCCTGGCCTCGGGCGACGTGGTGATCTGGCTGAGCGACGGCTTCGGCGAACGCTGCAACCACGAGGGCGCCTACTGGAGTCAAACGAGTCTCCGCAAAGAGATTACCGGTATCTGCCGGACTCGCGAGAGCGCCCTCGACGTCGCCGACGCCATCCTGGAAGCCTGCGACCGCTTCGCCCGCGGCCGAGACCCGGAGGACGACATGACGGTAGTCGTCATGAGAGTCAAATAAGCCGACTCCCGCCCGTTTCTCATCATGCCGGCCGGGAGTCGATTACCCACGGCCGCCCCAAGGAAAAAACAAAGAAAGTCCTGGCTTTCCTGGCTTTAGCCGTTGTAGGGTAGGGCATCGGGTTCAAGGGAACGCAAATAAGGGGAGGAGTGCGTACAATGATGCGGTGGCACCGCTTGTTCGGAGTGACTTGTAAGGACTTTTTTGCCGATACGGGATTCAAGGTCGAGTTGGAAAAAGACCTGTCCCAAAAGCAACAACTGCTGGATATGGTCATCATCCGCAAGGTCAAGGACGCGGTGCTCACCGAATGCCCCGACGGCTGGGAGAACCTGACCGATCACAACCTGATCACTTTCAAGGCCAGAAAAGATATCCTGAACCGCTGGGCAGTCGAGGAGTTGATCGGGCACTATGTGAACTATCGCAAACTGGTCTCGGGAAAAACCCTGATCCCAGAGGACCGGTTCAACCTATACGCGATCACCATGCACTACCCGCAAAACCTGAACGGATCGATTGAACTGGCTGAGGTCAAAAGGGGCGTTTATGAGGTACAATGGGGATTGACCCCATTGCGCGTTCTCGTCTTGAGCCGCATGCCCAGGACGCCGCGCAACGCCGTCTGGCTGCTGTTCAGCGGTAATCCCGACCTGGTCCGGTTTGGGAACGCTGCCTATCGATGGAAGGATCCTAATATCAGTACCATCGTGCAACAGCTTTACAACAAATACAAGGCGGAGGGAATCGAGATGCCTTACACGCTTGAAAACTACTACCATGATTACGCGTTGGAATCCTTAGATCATCTCACCGTCGATGAACGCCTAAAGGGCCTCACCGATGAACAGCGCTTGAAGGGTATGACCGATGAACAACGTTTGAAGGGTATGACCGATGAACAACGTTTGAAGGGCCTAAGCCCTGAAGAAGAACGGCTCCTTTTACAAAAGCTCATAAAGAAATATAACGGCCGCTCCGGGGACTGATAGGTGATGCCTTACACGCTTGAAAACTACTACCATGATTACGCGTTGGAATACTTGGATCATCTCACCGTCGATGAAATCCTGAAAAGATTACCGGATGATCAGGTCTTGGAGCACTATAGCGAAGAACAGCGCTTGAAGGGTATGACCGATGAACAGCGCTTGAAGGGCCTAAGCCCTGAAGAAGAACGGCTCCTTTTACAAAAGCTCAAGAAAAAGTACAACGGCTGCCCAGGAAACTGACTGGTCATGGCCGGACGCTTGAAAGGCCTAAACCAGGATTTTGACTTGGTCTCGGATGTCCATTTTAGATTTAAACCGGTATCCCCCGCCCAGGTCCATTTCGGCGCAGTGGAGGGCTTGGTGGGGCAGCAGCAAGTCGTCGATCAGGCGGGACAGGTCCCGGTGTTGAAGCCAGTCGAAGAACACGCGCTCTTCACGGTGATACTTTTTATCGCCTACGATGGGGTGACCTGTTTCGGCCAGGTGGGCTCTGATCTGGTTGGTTCTCCCTTGCCGGGGTTTCAGGTGCAGTAAGCTGAAGTCGGCGAAGTAGGTTACCCGGGTGATCTCCGTGCGGGCCGGTTTGCCGCCTGGTAAGTGGATGAAGCGGGTGTGGATGCGGGGATGTCGGCCCAGCGGTAAATCGATCACCGTGCGTTCCTTGGGGAAGTGACCGTGAACCAGGGCATGGTAGGTTTTGTCGACCCGGCCTTCACGGAACCGTTTCTGGAAGGGCTCGCGTAGCTCAGTGCGGCAGGCGAAGATCACCAGCCCGGTGGTTTCCAGGTCCAGGCGGTGCAGGGGACTCAACGCTTCGATGCCCGTTCGGCGGCGCAGCAGATGGACCAGGGCGTTCAGGTAGAAATCCCCCGCCGGGGTTGTGGGAATGCCCGCGGGTTTATCCACCGCCAACAGGTCGTTGTCTTGAAAGACGATCGGAATCTCTTGCGGCACATCCGGCTCATCCCACGCCGGTTGAAGAAGCACCAGTTGCGAGCCTTCGGTGAGCATGGTGTCGGCGCCGGCCTCTCGACCGTCTACCTGAAAGCAACCTCGGATCAACCAGTCGGCCGCATCGTGACCGCTGAAGAAGCGGGCGTGCCGAACCAGGTAATCACCCAGAGTGCCGCCGGCGTCCTTTCGGACGACCGGCAGCGTGATCTGACGTCCCTGGTTGCGCACATCTATTCCGCGTAGTACAGGATGCCGCTTTCGAGGGCTTCTTTGATTTGTTGCAGGGTGAGCTTGCGGACCTGATCCACCTGTTCCGGCGCCGACACGTCGAAAGCTTCAACCATTTGCTCGATGACCGACGCCACGGAGGCGCCCTCGCCGAAGGTGGTCAGCACCAGGCCGACGAACATGTCCAGCGGTTCTTCCATGCGCAGTTCCGGCAGGGCAAGCACCATGACCTGGGTTTCCTCTTCCGGTTTGTCGAAGGTTTGCGGTTGCGATTCGGGGTCGGGCCAGTACCAGGTGTAGTCTTGAATGTTTGCCTGAGGATTCAGCCTCAAGTTGCGCTTCAACAGTTCCTCGTCGGATTCTTCGGTACGTTCCTTCAGCAACCTGGCGTTGGCCAGACGACGGACGTTGCCCAAGGCGTAACTGAAGCTCCGGTCGTAGACATTGGCTTCCCGCTCGAAGTGATGGATGCCCGACAAGGCCTCGCGCGCGCTGCTCTCCAGGGAAGGCGCTACCGCCTCGACCAATTGCGAAGCATAGGCGTTGCAGTCCAGCGCGGCGTCCAGCCTTGCGGCGGCTTCGGCCGTTGCTTCGGGCGCCAGGGATTCGACTAAAGCCAGGGTGCGGGGGTAGATGTTTTTGAAGGCCGCGTGACGGGGCGTGTGCCATTCAGCGGCCAGATCGGCCAGTTCCGCGGGTACGGGCCGCTTTGCCTTGTTCGTCAACCATGGCGCCAGCACGCTGGGCACACTGTCGGGGGCCGCCAGGCGCAGCAGGTAATAGCCGATCCCCGAATTGCCCATGAACAGGCTGGGGTCCTCATCGCCGGAATCGCGGAAGCCGGAGGGGAAGTTGCTGTTATCGGCCAGCATGCTCAGCGCGGTCCCCGCCGGAAGAGCCGCGGGCTCCAGGTAGCCCGGGTCATTCAAGACGCGGGCGGCTTCCAGGAGAGCATCCGCGTTTCCACCTCGACCATGACACAGTATCAAGCCGTTACCGTCGCCTTCCATGGTGGGCATGGTCAGTTCACATGCTTTCTCCAGCGTTTCCCGCCACATCTTACGGCCCGTTCGTTCGAAAGCACGAGCCCTGGCCAGGGCAATACCGGGCGCGCCGTGGCACCAGGCCAACATGGCCGAGCCGTCGTAGAAGAATTCGATATTGCCGTCAGCCAGATGTTGCAGGTGCTCCGTTTCGTCGCGGTCCTCGTAGATGCCGCAGCGGAAGTCGGGCCAGCCGTCGTATTCTTCCAGATATTGGTCTTCGTAGGCAAAACCTTGATCGGCAACCCATTGAAAACCCGGCAGGTCGAAGTACCAGGCCAGTTCAGTCATGGCAAAGGCCACGCCGCCCGCGCCGTGGGAGAAGCCTGTCAGCGAGCGGACCTGGGTGCCGCTACGTTCCCAGGCGAGGCCCTTGTCGTAGGGAATGGCGCGTTCGATCAATTCCTTCGCCAGTTGCACGATGGGCTTCACCAGCCATTCCTCGCCGCTGAAATCGTAGAGATGCAGGAAGGCGACCAGGGTACCGGCGCGACCGTTGATATAGTCGTCGATGGCATCGGCCAGGGGTTCGTGCTCGGCGGCCGTGCGCGCGATTTCAAGGGCATGGGCCAGGTCGTCGCCGCCCGGCTCGACCTGGGCGCGGCGCAGGAAGGGCCACATGCAGCCGGCACGACCGGTAACGCCGGCGGTAGACGTGACCGGTTTCTCGCGGCACTGGGCCAACATCCACTCCAAGCCTTGAGTCGCGGTATCCCGGTAGACGGGGTTGCCGGTTTGTCGGGTGACCTCGTCCAGGAACCAGCAGATGCCCGCGGCGCCCGCGTACATGGAATCCACCTTTTGCACATCGAAATCACCGCCGCCCAAAAAGGCAATGCTTTCCCAGGCAACGCCGGTGTCCTGTTTAACGGCCCCGGCCACCAGTTTGTCGGCGATCTTTACCGCGCCCGCAATCCATTCATTTTTATTCGTCATCTTGTGAGTTCTCCTCGAGTTGCGCTTCTCCGCTGAGATAGGGGATGGTCCGGCTGATCAGGTAGCCCAGATAGGCCTCATCCTGGTTCCAAATGCCCAGCCGGTTGTTGGTCATATGCACATAGCTTTCGACGATGGACCACAAACCCCGTTGATCGGGGACATCGCCTTGCATGAAATAGGCTTCCGGCCAGGGAATTTCAATCTCCCCGGCTAGATGGGCTCGGTGCAGGTTGCTGTAGACCTCGTTCAGACGGCGCACCCACTCGTTCAGCCATTCCTGCTCGAATTCCACGCCGTCGTCCAGGGCCTGCCACAACGTTTGCGAAAAGGGCACCAATACCTGTTTCTGGCTTTGGAACATCTTCTCAAAAGCTTCTTTCACTTCCTTTTGACGCGCCTTGTGCTCTTCCTCGGTCGTGTCCTGGTCGAAGTCATAGGCGCGGCGCAGCCAGCCGTTGGAGACCATGTTGCAGAAATCTTGGAGCTCGGAAAAGTTGAACTTCATGGCGTGGGCCATGGACAGGTGCATTTGGATGGCGGTGCCCAGGCCCTTGTCATAGCCCCAATCGTCGGCGTCGGCAAACGCGGCCAGGCAGGCGTTGGACGATGCCTGGAACTGGCGCTCCGAGATGGGCAGGCCCACCTTGCCGCCGTAGCGTTTGGTTTCCGGCTCGTATTCTATGTACTGAATCGAGTTGTTGGGAAACAAATTCAGCCGTTCGGTCTCTTCCGGTTTGTCGTCGTCGAACCGGCTGGTGGGGTGCTGCCGCATGTATTCGCTGAAGGTCTCATGTATTCTTGGCTTCACCTTTTCTTCCAGGGTTCGGGTATCGCCCAGGAAGCGCAGGCGGATATGCGGGCCTTGTTCCCAATACCTGATGAAGAAATACTGCCTGGCCAGACCTTCTTCCAGAATCTGTTCGACAAAGGGTTTCAGGGCGTCCACCAAAAGGGGTTCCCAGGGCGAGTTGGTGTAGAGATAGGCTGCAAGCCAGGACTCGTTGCTCATGATATCCAGGTTCCTTTAAGATTGATCTTCCATTTTCCGGTGCCATTGCACCACGGCTTCGGTGACGTAACGCTTGCCGTCGATTCGGACAAGGTCCTTGGAGGCGGGCAGCATTTCCACCAGCCGCATACTGCGCGGGACGCGCTCCACCAGTTTCTCGAAGAGGCGCACCAGGATGGGATTGTTGAAGTCGAAATACTGGGGCTTGTAATCGTCGCGACGGACCTTTTTACGGCTGTCGTCGTCCAGTTGCTCCAACTCCATGTGGTGCGTGATCGAGACAAAGACTTCGTCGGGCAGGTTGTGAGCGGCCTTCCAGGAGTGCACGCGGCGGAAATAACTCCAGGCGGTTTCCTGAGGCTTTCGGATGGGCAGGGTTTTGCTGGGGAAGGTCCATTGGGCGCGGTTGGCGACCACGTAATCCTCGAAGATCACGCGCGGTTGGTAGACCACGCCGTCATCGCCCTCCGGCAGTTTATTCAGGTGATCGTTGACCAACTGGCTGACGCTCATGAACTCGGCGGGGTTGAAGCGCTTGAGCAGTTGGAACAATTCGGAGCGGCCGCGTTCCGACTGGAAGCCCAGGTCGAAGACATAAAGCCTGTCGTCCTTGGGACCGTGACGCAGTTCCAGGGTTTTGCCGCTGTTGCGCACCACCAGTTCGGTGACCGGAATCTGTTTCTCGGGCGGCAGGCTGTTGTGTCCGCCGGGAATCCAGACCTCGTAGGGCATGAGCGGCGGGTGCAGATTGGCGTTGAAGGTGGAGGCGTCGCTGTCTTCCAACATGCGCGCCTCGGGGTGGGTCTCGACGCTCCAATCACGCAGGGTTTCGGTGATTTTGGGATCGAACAGGTGCAGGAAACGGCTGAACAGCTTGCCGTAACCGATGGGCAACGAGTTGATGACCGCGCGCGTGTCATCGCCCTCGCCGTAGAATTGCAGGAAGGCGGCGCAGGACTGGCGGGGATTGCTGTAGCGCGCTTCCTCGGGAAGTTCCTTCATGGCCGCGTCGATCATGGCGGTGTTGAAGACGACGGGTTCCGCGCCCTCGCGCTTCGCCTCGTCAAGCAGGGCGGTCATGCCGTCGATGACTCGTTTGCGCAGCTTCTGACGTTCCTCGACTGCCGGAATGACCGCGAAGGGTTCCTTTTTCTCTTCCTTCTTTTCGCCATCTTTTTCGGCGCCTTCTTTTTCCTTCTTCTCGGCCTCTTCCTTTTCCTTCTCGCGGGCTTCTTCCTTACGCTTCTTCTGGTGCTCCATCTCGGGCTTCTTGAAGTCGCGGTAGAAATGCTCGTAGAAGCTCAACAGGTCCACCGCGTCCTGTTCGTAATTACCTTGGAAGTAGTGGTGCATCTTGGCTACCAGGTCCTGCTGCATGCCGAACAGACCCATGCGGTCGTGTAATTTGTCCAGGGCTTCGAGAGGACCTTTCAGGCCGGCGGCGCCGCAGACGAAGGGCGCGTCCAGAATACAGTCCTCATAGAAGACCTGTTCCGGCTTGAAGTTGAAGTGGGTCTGGGACTCGTGCTTGAAGACCTCTTCTTCCTCATTGTCTTCCTCGTCCTTTTCCTCCGTCTCCGCGTCCTCGTCCTTGCCTTCCTCTTGCTTCTTCTCTTTTTCTTTTTCAAGCAGGCGGGCGCGGCGTTCCTCGGGCAACAGGCGCTCTTCCTCGGGCAGGCCGGCCGATTCGTGCAGCTTGCAGCAAATCTCGTAGAAGCGGTCGAAGGCCTGGTTCAGTAGTTCGATGCGGCCCTTGAAATCGACATCCGCGTAGCGATCGGCCATCTCGCGCAGGGTTTTCAGCATGGCTTTCAGGTCGCCGATAAAGGGCAGGTCGTCGGACCAGCCGGCCAGCTTTTCGCCCAGGCGCAGGTCCCAGTCGGTATCCAGACCGGAGATGCCTACATTGTATTCCAGGAAGCCGAACTCCAACAGTTGGCCGATATAGGCGCTTAAATCCTCGGGCGAGGCATCGACGGCTTCCAAGGCTGCCTCCACCAATCCGGGAATGGTCAAGCCCTCCGGGTTGGAGGCGGCCAATTCCCAAAACAGGTCCAACACGGGATTGAGGGGGATGCGCTGGAAGGACTCCACGTTCTTGCTGTTGATCAGGAACAGATAGGTCTCGGCTTCCCGGGTCAGCGTGGGGTTGGGGCGCACGGGGAAGCACAAGCGGTATTGTGGATGCGCCTTCAAAACCTCCAGCAAGAAGACGAACAGGGCGTTGTTCAGCCGGATCTGGCCGACCACCTCCGGCGTACCGGGATTGACCGATCGGATGGGGGCGTCGCCGTCATCGACACCGGCCATGACCAGGTTGGTGAAGGTGGAGAAGGGCGAGGTCTTGCCGCAGATGCGTGTGAGGTATTGAATCAGGCTGAGTTCGGTTTTCAGGTCCTTCTTCTTGGCCTTGTCGTAACCCTTGCGGCAATAAGTGCTCGTTCCACTCAACAGGGTCTGGCTGGAAAGCACCAGGCCCTTGGTCACCACATCGGAACGGGAATGACCGTGCAGGCGTTTGCGCACACCGGCGATCTCTTTGTCGAAGGTTTCCGCTCCCCGCGTGTCCAGGGTTTCCAATTCCGCGCGACATTCCAGGAAGCGGTTGAAGACGGGCAGGGCGTCTTCCTTCAAATTGGCGCGGATCAAGGCAATCTTCTGGTCGGAAAGGGGGCGACCGTTGAAGATATCGCGTTTCAGGTTGATCATTTTCTTCTGAACGGCGGCGTCCTGAATATCCGGTACGGAGGCGAAAATGGCATCGCAGACCTGGTCACGACAGGAATCTCGCTCTTGTTCGAGGGCGATGATTTGGGTGATGAGCTGCCGGGTTTCTTCGACCCGTAGATCGCAAAGCACCTCGTAAGGTCCACCGGCCACCCGAACCAGTGCGTGGGGAAACAAGCGCATATTTAGCCTCACTGTAAAAATAGATGTAATCAGGGGGACATTGCCAAGTTCATACCGAGAATGCACCGAGCTCATCTATTTTAGCGGTTTCACCGGTTTCGGCAAGCCATTCAAGTCGGCAGTGTCCGTTCAAATACCTTACGTCACAAAACAGGCCGTGGTTTCGGCCGGTCGGTTGACAAAAGAATTTGAATCCCGGAAGACGAAGATCCGATGCCTCATCGGTCATTACGAAAAGAATACAGAAACTGCCGGGCACGGGTTTTAGGCTCTTTCAGGCGTTGCCGCTCTTCAGGGGCGGCCGTATATTTCCACAAAGTTGGCGGCTGCAATTTCCCGGTCCAACTGTCGGCTGTCTGTAAGGTCGGGTCCCGACCAGCGGCGGTTGCTGCCGCTCAGGTTGTCATTTATCATGTGTACCATGGAGGCCACGCGACGGTCATGATAACGACCCTTCCCTCGGGCTCTTACCTTTCGGTAGATATTCAGGATGGTGCGGGTTTCCGGGCCTACTCTGTACTGGTGATCCTCGATCCAGTCGAAGAAATCCTCGAAGGCTTGCGCGGAGGCGCTGAAATTTTCGAGCCGTTGGTAGGCCAGAGCCAGGGAAAGGGCCAGTTGCGCGTCTTCGGCGGTCTTTTCCAGGTGGCCGGTCATAAAGCCCGGTCGCTGCGCGTATTCTTCCAATATCTTCAACGACCGATGGTCGTCTCGCCGGGCAAACAGGTCCCCCATGTACGAGATCCGGTTGGGTTCAATAGACGTGCCCTTGCTGAAGCGCAGCCCTTGTTCCATAAACAGGGCAGCATTGTCGTACTCGCCGACCGATTTAAGATAAACCGCCAGCTCAAAATAGGCGCCGTCCATGATGGTCGCGCCTCGTTCGGGTTTCAAGCGGCCCTCTTTGTAGTAACGCACTACCAGATCTTGCAGTTTGGCGATCTCCTCGGATATGGCCTCCGCGTGTTTCAATTTCTCGCCGTGTTGCCAGGTTGAGTTATCCCGCGCACACATTGCAGAGATATGCTTCCTTTGATCCACGGGTGACGGCTCTTCCAAGAATGGGAAGGTCGAGTACGCGGGCAAATATAAAAACAATAAAATCAGGCCGGGTTTCATTAGTTCCCTCCACATTCGGGGTTTATTTCCTTTTCAGGAAACAAGTCCGTGTAATGCTTGTAAATAATGCCGTCCAGGGCTTCGGGGCCCGGATCGCCCTTCCAGTCGTAGTGTCGACGGTACAAATCCCAGTACTGGGTTACAGCTACCTTGTACAACCATCCACGCCAACCTTCCGGCACCGGGTAATTGGGAACCAGGGTCAAAGGAATGGTTTCCTCGACGGCAATACCCAAGGTGACGGCCATCTTTTCAATATCGACACCGGCGGATGCGGTGTGGGTGATTTTCATCGACCCTGAGTATGAAAGAAAGCCGGCGCTGCAATAGGTCTTGCTTCCGACAATGTCTCCCACCACGCGATTCTCCGGTTGTGTCGAACGCTCTATACGGTATTGAGGGGTGTCCGGCTTCATGTTGGGAATATTGCCGTTCGTGGTTTTAAGCGTTCGTGTCCTTCCCTCGCATTGAATAGTTCCTTCAATACGGTAGATGAAAGGGGCGATATCATCATGGGAACCGGTGGAAACCACCGGCTTGTTGGTTCCCGGCCATAACCGGATGGTGCGCATATTTGAATGATCACGGGAATAGACCAGGTCGATTTCAGCGGGATTGGTCTCTTCCAAGGGTTCTACCAAGATGTCCCAGGTGAATTTGTTGCCCCATCTCCCATTCGTGGGATTGATGATCCAAAGTTGGCTGCCGACATCATCCGAGCTCATCTCAAAGGAACGGAGCGTGTAACCGGCTTTGCATGATTTCACCACGGAATCGGGAAAGGGATCCTCGATATCTGGGGCGGGCTCAAGCACATCATCCGGCGAAGGGCATTCCAAAGTACAACTCACCACTATGGTGCCGTCGACATTCAGGGTTTTGCAAACGAACTTGCAGATATCCACTTTTAATGGGGAGGCAAATAACAGTGTCGATAAAATCAATAGGGTCTTCAATTCAGCCTCTATAGATAGATTTTTTGCCCAAAGGTTATTTCACATTGATTGGTGATTGTAGTGTCGGCACCATTACATGTCAAGCCGTATTTCATGGCACTCATGGCACTTGATGTCTACAACGAGACCTTTTGAAGGTTTCAAATGAAAACTAACTGTAATCATTCCTGGCGGATATGACGCGATCGGTGTATGGTTGTCTTCGAGGTGAGTCAATGACAGACAACAATGACGATTTCAGTCACGACTCCGCTTTCAAAAATCTGGTCATGGATTTTCCCGAAGAAACCGTCCGGTGGTTACTGCCGGGTGTCGAACACTTCTTCGGGGCGCTGAATCGCATCACGTTTCCTTTTCAGGAGATGGTAAAGCACAAGCTTTCCGATCAGGGCAGGCGGGCCGATATCGTGATGATGTTGGAATTTGCCGAGGGCAAGTCCCTGCTGCCGCTTATTGAACACAAGGGCGACAAGTACAGCTTTTCCGTGTTCAAGTTGGCGCATTACACGCTTGATCTGGCCGAGTACTTCAACGGTATCCCCCTCATACCGATCGTGGTATTCACCGATGAGGCCCAATGGCGGGAAGACATCGAACGGGAGATAAGGATTTCCTCGTTCCACAAAACCTGGCTCCACTTCGTCTTTGCCGTGGTGAAGCTTAATGTACATTCCGTCGAACTGATCGCCGACAGCACCAACCCGGTGAAACATATTCTATCGCCTCTCATGAAGTACCCTCGAGACCAACGTCTGGAGGTCGCTGCAGCGGCCTATGTGAAGCTCAGCCGCCTTACCGATCTGCCGCGCTTCGAGAAATACACCGATTTCATCGATAAATACGCTAAAATAGACACAGAAGAGCGTAGAGCCCTGGAGACCTTGGTTCACGGTGAAGAGAGGGTCGCCATGATGAAGCAATATTGGTACGAGAACGGCAAAAAGGAAGGTTGGCAAGGTGGTAAGCTGGAGGGCTTATTAGAAGGCAAGCTGGAAGGCAAGCTGGAAGGCAAGCTGGAAGGCAAATTGGAGGGCAAAATTGATGGTAAGTTAGAAGTTGCCGGTAAGATGCTTGCTAAAGGATTCGACATGCCCACCGTTTTAGAACTTACCGGTCTGTCTGCCGAAGATCTCAAGCCGGAACCTCCCGAATCGGCGTAGCCCTGGAGACCTTGGTCCACGGTGAAGAGAGGGTCGCCATGATGAAGCAATATTGGTTCGAGAACGGACAAAAAGAGGGTAAATTAGAGGGCAAAATGGAGCTTGCTCGCGATTAGCTCGCTAAAGGAATCGATCCGGCGGTTATCCTTGAAGTCTCCGGTTTGTCCCCGGAAGATCTCAAACTCGAACCTCCTGAATCCGCCCGATCCCCAGGGTCAGGTCTTGGTGCGAAAGACACGGCTCGGTGCGCCGTATGGAAACGGCGCACCTTTGCGGTCAGTAACGATACGAGAATTCAACGCCGTAGGTCCGCGGTGCGCCGTTGATCGAGGTCACGCCGTCGCGGCTGAAGTTGAGGTTGAGCATGGATGTGTAGTGGTGTTGATCGGCAAGGTTGCGGCCGTAGATGCCGATCCGCCATTTTCCACCGGCCAGAGCCGTTTCCAAGCGCGCATCCAAGGTACCGAAGGCTTTTTGGGTGGTGTTGGGATTGCCGAACTCGGAGAAGCTGACGTCGTCCTGCCATTGCCAGGCGATTCTGCCCAGCCAGGCCGAGCCGTCTTCATTGACCTTTTCGTAGCGTAGCCGGATGTTGTAGCTGAAGTCCGGGGCGACCGGGATATCGGCCCCCGCCAGATCCGTCGGACCGTCGAACGGATGGGCCGCGATGAACTCCTCGTAGGTGCCGTCCAGGAAGGCGAACCCGCCCGCGATGCCCCAGTTCTGCGCCGGGCGTCCCACGAAGTCTACCTCCAGCCCGGAAACTTCCGCCTCGGCCGCGTTGGTGATGCGCATCAGGTCCAGACCCGTGAAGGTCTGCACTTGCAGGTCGCTGTAGTCGTAGTAGAAGGTATTGGCGCTGACGTTGAGTCGATTCGCGGCCAGGGCGCCTTTCCAACCCAGTTCGTAACTCCATACGAATTCGGGGTCGAACGGATCTTGGACCACCGCGCCGTTGTAGCCGCCGCTTTTGAAGCCGCGTGAAACGGTGCCGTAGATCAGGTGGTTGTCGTCAGCCTGGTAAGAGACCCCCAGTTTGGGCGTCAGGGCATCCCAATCGGCCGTATCGTCCTGGGCCGCGCCGCCGAAGCTGGAGAAGTGTTTTTCCTCCTTGCTGTAGCGCAGTCCCACCGTCAGCGTGGTTGTGTCGTTGTAACGGTAGTTGCCGTGGAAGAAGGCCGCGTAGGCGTTGGTGTCCAGCTCCGCGAAGACCGGGATCGTGCCCGGTTCCACCTCATCCGTGGGCGTGCCGAAGGGAGTTCGGATGGTGCCCGTCCAGATCACGTCTTCCCAGAAGTAGTACAGGCCCGCCACCCACTCGAATCGCGCATCCGGCGAGGAGGCCAGTTGGAACTCTTGAGCGGCCTGATCATGACTTTCGTGTTGCCGAAAGTCCACCACGTCGATTTCGGTGCCGTCCGTATCCAGAAAGCGGTCGTAACGGGTCCCCCGCCAGGAGGTTTGACTGGTGAAGGTCAAGTCGTTACTGGTTTTGTACTGCGCCTTCAGGTTATAGCCGAAGAAAGCCTGATCCACAAAGAGCTCGTCTTTCTCCTGCGTGCGATCGATCGCGCTGTTGGCGGCGATCCAGGGATCGTCGTAGAAGATGGCGCCCAGTTGATGAGCCAGGCCGGGCGTGGAGGGAATAAAGGCGGTGCCCGTGCCGCTCACGTCGTTGGTGTCGGCCTGAAAGAGAATATCCCAGAACGGGGACGGCATGAACCGCAGGGACAACCGGGCCGCGCTCACCTCCCGGTCGTGTAATTTGTCGGGACCGCGGCCGCTGGGATTGGTGACCCAACCGTCGCGATCCGAACTCAGAACGGCCAGGCGCATGATCATTTGATCGTTGAAGGGTTGGTTGATCACGCCGCGAACAGTCTGCTGACTATAGTTGGCGGCCAGAAGATCGACCTGGTAATCGGTGATTTCCGTGGGTTTGCGCGTGATGACATTGATACTCCCGCCTGTAGCGTTGCGGCCCCAAAGCGTGCCCTGCGGACCGCGCAGAACCTCCACCCGCTCCACGTCCAGGAAGTCCATGAAGACGTTGGTCGGTCGCGCCATATAGACGCCGTCCAGATTCATCGCCACCGAGGAGTCGGAACCGATGAACACGTTCTGGTTACCGATGCCGCGAATATAGGCCCTCGATAGTTCGGAGTTATTGGTGATGACCAAACTGGGTGTCAACATACTGATGTCTTCCACCGAGTTCAATCGCGCTTCCTCGACCTCTTCACCGCTGAAGGCGGTCACACTGATGGGTGTTTTTTGAAGGTCGGCCTTGCGGCGGGTAGCCGTAACCGTTATCACTTCAATGACGTATCCTTCCTCACCATCTGCCGGGCCGTCCTGGGCCCGAAGGGTAGAGGTATGCATGAATAAAGGAAGGGCAATAAGGCATGTGCATATCGATCCGAACGTTTTCATCCTTCTCTCCAAAAATGTGTTTCGCACCACTAAGGTACGCCACGCTTTATGGCAGACTAATAAAAATATCGTTCAACGGAGCAAACCTCTTAACTTTTAATGTACTGGAAGTCTGTATAAAACAATTCGTTAGTTTAAATCGCCGCGAGCCTCTATAATAGATGTTATACATCTCTTTGAAGAGCGGCCTCGCGTTTGGGGACGCGGTTGGTTCGGAGGAGGCACCGGGTTGATTCAGGCAGAAGGAACCGTACACGGCAGCTATGATCCCGCATTCAAATCGGTTTATGAGGCATTTTGCGAAAATTTCGAGACCCGTAACGAAGTCGGCGCCTCTACCTCACTGGTCATAGAAGGAAAAACGGTTGTCGATCTGTGGGGCGGTTACGCCGACGAGGCCAAAACACGACCCTGGCACCGGAACACCGTGGTAGCCCTGCAATCCATCATCAAGGGGGTGGCGGCCATTTGCGCTCATATCCTCGTCGATCGGGGTCTCCTGGACCTGGACCAACCGGTTGCCAATTACTGGCCGGAATTCGGCCAGGCCGGTAAAGAGAAGATTACCGTGGACGAACTGCTGTCTCATCAAGCGGGCCTGGCTTTTCCCGACCACGCCCGGGAAGGCGATTGGGTGCGCTGGGAAATGATGCTGCGCGCCCTGGAGCGCCAGGAGTCGGAACCCGGACGCATCCGACGGCCGGCTTACCACAGCAGCACCTATGGGTTTCTGGTCAGCGAGTTGGTCAAACGCATCTCGGGCAAACCCATCGAGGTCTTCTTCCGTGACGAGATCGGCAAACCCCTGAACGTGGACTTTCACATCCCCTATCCGAAGGACCGGGAAGACGACCTTGCCGATTTTCTGATGAACGAGGGCGATTCGGCCTTTTCGCTGATGCAGGAGGATCCGCTGTTCATCCGCGCCTGGAAATCATTTCCACTGACCGATGACTTCTGGAATACCACGGCGCGCGAGACCCGTATCCCCCACGGCTTCGGCAATGCACGCGGTCTGGCGCGTTTATTCGGCGCCCTGGCCAACGGCGGCGAACTGGAAGGCTACCGGCTGATGTCACCCCAGACGGTGGAAACGCTGATCGAGCCCCGGTGGAGCGGACCCTGCGCCATGATGGGGATCATGCTGGGATTATGCCGCGGTTTGTTCCTCAACACGGCCAACTTCGTGCCCCTGGGACCTAACCCGCGCTCCTTCTGCGCCAGCGGTGCGGGCGGCAGCGTCGGCATGGGCGACCCGGACGCCCGCATAGGCTTCGGTTACGCCATGAACTATATGTGCGCGGGTAATCACCTGGGCCCGCGCGCCGGAGCCCTCATCGACTCGGTTTATCAAGCGGCAGGCATCGAGACCTGATATCGTCCGATGACGGCTTGTGATCCGGCTCACGGGGACGGCGTCACTGAAATCGCTCAGTGCTCCGTTCCCGATTCCGGCGTGGCCTTGCCGTCCCACAACCTGGCCAGATCCTCGGGCTTGTTGAAATTGTCGAAACAAGCCAGGTACTCGTCGGGAATGACGGGCTCGAAGCGGACGTCAGGGTGGAGTGCTTTGATGAGGCCGCGTTCGCCTTTATCCCAGCCCGCCTGCAGAAGATCGTGGGCGGCGGTTCGGTAATATGCGGCCAGGGGCTCGCCCAGTTCGCGGTTGGGGAACCTGGGCCAGACGACGGCCTTTTCAGTCTGTTGCGCCTGTTCGATCAACCAGCGCAAAGCGCCGGTGTTTAGATTGGGGAGATCGGTGGCCAGAACCAGGAAATCGTGATCGGGAAAGGCGCGGTAAAGGCCCAACAGGGCGGACAGGGGACCGGCGCCCGCTTCCTTGTCGGCAATGCGCGTAAAGGTATGGTCCTCATCGTCGATGGAACCCTCGCCCACCAACACGGGGTCGTTGCCGGTAACCTTTCGCAACAGCTCGCTCAGGTATCGGCCCCAAGTGGTATCACCCAAGGGGATGCGCGATTTGGGACGTCCCATGCGGGTGGATCTGCCGCCGATCAGAAGCGCGCCTTGCAAATGCAAATCAATCCTCCTGTACTTCCCATTCCAACACGAACGCTTAAGGATTAAAATAGGGTTCTTGCATGTGGTTCGGTTTTTTATGTATGTGGCGAGCCTTGGAGGCATTTTTGAAATATTTCATTCTCGCGATCATTCCCCCGCTTCTTCTATCGGCCTGTAAACAACCGGCGGATCCCCCGCAAACGATGATTCAGCCCGCAACCGGCAGCTGGCGCCTGGTCATGCAATCGCCGGGCGGCGAGTTGCCCTTTCGTCTGGACGTGGGCCGCGACGGCGACCGCTGGACCGCCGTCGCCCTCAACGGCGATGAACGCGTGGACTTCGACACGGTGACCTGGAGCCCGGACGGAACCTTCAGTTTTGCCATCGATCATTACGAATCGATCTTTAGCGCCAAGTTGGATAAGGACGGTAAGCGCATGGAGGGCGAGTGGACCAAGGTAACGGGTCCCGGCAAGTCGGCGCGCCTTGCGTTCACCGCGGAACACGGGCGTAATGAGCGATTCATCAGTTCAGCAGAAGAACCCGCGGATTTCGGCGGGCGCTGGGCCGTCATCTTCGACAACAACGACAAGGAACCTCAGCCCGCCGTGGCCGAAATCAAGCAGGAAGGTAAGCGATTGTGGGGCACCTTCCTGACCCCGGTCGGCGATTACCGCTACCTGGAAGGCAACGTCTCGGGCAACACCATGTACCTGAGCTGTTTCGACGGCGGCCATGCCTTCCTGTTCAAGGCAAGCCTGGACGAGAACGGCGAACTGAAGGGCGATTTCTGGTCGCGCGACAGCTGGCACGAGACATGGTCCGGCAAACGCGACGAGAACGCGAGCCTGGAAGACAGCTTCACCCTGACCAGCCTGCGCGAGGGCATCGACCGGTTCCGTTTTCAATTCCCCGACCTGGAGGGGAAACAAGTCTCTTATGACGACCCCATGCTAAAGGGCAAGGTTCGCCTGATTACCATCTTCGGCAGCTGGTGCCCCAACTGCAACGACGAGGCGCCCTTCCTGCAAGAGCTGTACGACAGGTACCGTGACCGCGGCCTGGTCGTCTTGGGCCTGGCTTTCGAGATGACCGACGACGAGGCGCGCAACCGCCGGGTGCTGAAACGCTTCCGAAAGCGCCACAAGCTGGATTACCCCATCCTGATCGCGGGCAGCAGCACCGACAAACAAAAAGCCGGCGAGACCCTGCCCGATCTGAATCACGTCCTGGCCTATCCCACCACCCTGTTGTTGGACCGCGAGGGCAAGGTGGTGCGCATCCACACGGGATTCGCCGGACCCGGCACGGGCGACCATTACGAAACCCTGCGGCAAAAATACAAGGAGGCCGTCGAAGCCTTGTTATAAATTGGGACGATTCTTTTATATCGACATAAACGACTGAAATAGAACACCTTGAGAAGAAATCGAAAATCTTTGCATCCAACTTGGCGCCTTACGGCGAAAGCCTAGTTGAAGCAAACGAGATCCGGGGGCGGCCGACCCTGGAGCGCTTTTCATTACCTTTAGGAGTGTTCGAGATGAAAAAGTTGTTGATGTTAGCGACCCTGACCGTCTTCTCCCTGGCCCAAACCGCCTACGCTCAGTGCAGCAGTTCCTCCAAGCAGGCCGCCAAAAAGACTTCCTATACTTACGGAACCAAAACCTATGCCTACGCCGGACACCACCATAAGAAGAAGGCAAAGGGCCCCGATATCGTGGAAACCGCGCTGGCCTCCGGTCAATTCAAAACGCTTACTACCGCACTGGGCGCCGCCGGCCTGGTGAAAGCACTCCAAGGCAAGGGCCCCTTCACCGTCTTCGCCCCCACCGATGAAGCGTTTGCCAAGCTGCCCGAGGGCACCGTGGAAACTCTGTTGCGCCCCGAAAACAAAGACCGCCTGATCGAGATCCTCACCTATCATGTCGCCAAGGGTCGCCTGACCGCCGATAAAGTCACCAAAGCGAGCGGCGCCAACACCTTGAACGGCCAACGTCTGGCTTTTGACACCAGTAACGGCGTTGCTGTGGGTAACGCTAAAGTCGTCAACCCCGACGTTATGACCTCCAACGGCGTCATTCACATCATCGACACCGTTCTTCTGCCTACCGAAAACAATATTGTTGAAGTGGCCGCGAACGCCGGCGACTTTGAGACCCTGATCACCGCCGCCAAGGCCGCGCAACTTGCCGGGCTGCTGTCCAACGAAGGCCCCTTCACTGTCTTCGCCCCCACCGACGAAGCTTTCCGCAAACTGCCCCGCAAGACGCTGAACAACTTGCTGAAGCCCGAGAATCGCCAGAAGCTGGCCGACATTCTTACCCTGCACGTGGTCAAGGGCCGGGTGTTTGCTGAGGACGCAATCGGCGCCGGTTCCGCCAACGCCGTCAGCGGCGGCGACCTGAAGTTCCGCGTGGATGACGGTCGCGTAACCGTCAACGGTGCCAACATTGTCGCAACCGATGTACAGGCCGAAAACGGGGTCATTCATGTCATCGACACTGTCCTTTTACCCGAATAATTCCTCGATGTGGCGCGGCGGGGTTTACCCGCCGCCCCGCAACGTGGTAAGCTCACGGCGCGTAACGGAGAAGTTGAACGTGCCGAATACCTTACTCAACCGAATCGCTACCGGAGAGCGGGAAGCGGTCCCACAGGTTATCGATCGATACGGCGGCCTGGTCTGGTCGCTGGCAAGACGGCTGACACCCAAGGGCGAAGACCCCGAGGACGCTGTACAAGAGATCTTTATCGAGATTTGGAAGAATGCCGACCGCTTCGACCCCGACAAGGGAGAGGAAGCGGTTTTTGTGGCAATGATCGCCCGGCGCCGGTTGATCGACCGATTGCGCAAAACCGAACGGAAGCCGGATGTGAACTCCATCGACGATGTCGGCGAGATCGGCGCTGACCAACACAACCCGGAAACAAGCGCCGATGCGGCCCTGGCCGTGCGTGTCATGGCCGAAATGAAACCGGAACAGCGGCGCATGCTGACTATGTCCCTGCAACTCGGACTTTCCCACGGAGAGATCGCGGAGGTTACCCAAACCGCGGTCGGTACGGTAAAATCACATATACGCCGGGGCCTGATCACCCTGCGCGACCGCCTGATGAGCGGCAACCACGGCAAGAGGAGGAAGGCATGACAGATCAACTTAAACAACGCCTCCTCGAACTGGCGGCGGACCAGACCACCGGCGACCTGGATCACGCGGACGGCCTGGAACTGAGCAAGCTTCAAAACGAATTCCCCGGAATTGACGCGGAAAGCATGGAATACGCGGCCGCCGCGGCCACCCTGGCTATGATCGATCCCAACGAGGCCATGCCGGTCGCCCTACGCGACAAACTCCTCGCCGACGCGCCCGCCCATCTCGGCGCCACGGTCCACCGCATGCCGCAACGGCAAACGCCTGAAGCGACGCCGCCGAGCAAAGCGCCCGCGCCCTGGGGTTGGCTGGTAGCAGCTGCCCTTCTGATCGCCGCGATTACCGGATGGTGGCCCGAACCGCCGGCGCCTCCCGAGCCCTCCGAACCCACCGTAAGCGAACGCCTGGCCGTATTGCAGCAAGACGCGCCCGACCTGAAAACCATCGACTTCGGCGCCACCGAAGATCCCTACGCAACCGGTTCCAGCGGCAAGGTGTACTGGAGTAACGTGCGTCAGGAAGGTTATATGCGCATCAGCGGACTGCACGCAAACGACCCGGGACAGGATCAATACCAGCTGTGGATCTTCGACAAGACCCGCGACCAGAGCTTCCCCGTCGACGGCGGCGTCTTCGACATCCCGCCCGGAGATGAAGTAATCATCCCCATCGATGCCCGTCTTGCAGTGGCGGAACCGGCTCTCTTCGCCGTAACGGTCGAGGTACCCGGCGGTGTGGTGGTCTCAAAAAGGGAACGCATCGTCCTGGCCGCTCAAGTCAACTAAATCGAATCGCTTACCCGTTAAGAGCCGGGTGGAAAATCTCCTATCGGCGTGTGGGAAGTCACACGCGACAGGCAGCGATTGGCATTAGGATCGACAAAGTTAGGGACTGACCGGGGAAAGTCTCTATTGGCAATCACATCATCAGCCGCCGTTGCTTGTGCGTTGCAGGAAGGCTTGCAAGATCAGGTGCGGCGGCGCTTCTTTGTAGTCGTATTTTTCGACCCAAATGTCGCTGTTCTCCCGCCGGAATTGTTGGAACGCTTTCAACAGCGCGATCATGTCGATGCGGAAGTTTTCACCTCTCGGCCCCATGAAGAGGGCGGTCGGACACATTCTTTTGTGGTACCAAACCAAAAGCATCCTTTTTGATTTTAAGTTGTCGAAATGAAGCCGCAAAGGGCTCAGGTCCGGTTGTGATTGGTTGTTTCAAGAAACTTGGGATCAAGGAATCCGTTCTGATTCCTCGATATTGAAAAGTCAGGAGCAAAGAATCAGGTCTCATTCTTCGACCCGGAAAAATCAGGAGCAAGGAATGTAAATTAATTCTTTACGCAATGAAAAGTAATGTGAAAGAAAAGAGTTGTGGTTCCTTGACCCGGACTTTTCGGGAGCAAAGAATAAAAATAATTTCTTTGACCCTGAACTTTCGGTGTCCTAAGAAAGATGACTGATTCTTTGCTCCCCGACTTTCAGTATCGAGAAATCAGTCGAAATTCTTTGATCCCGGTCGTCGAGAATCAATGAGCCGGGCAGTAAATCAAGGTATATCTTTTCAAAGACCCCTCAATCAGCTGTATTTAGTTGTTAAAACCGAGAGTGGGGTTGTTTAGGCGAGAAACCATGAAAATCCGTGTCAAACGAGCGATCGAAAAGAAACTCAGTCACAACCCCGCATGGCGTTGCGCCCGCTCAGGCCAAAGCCGCTTCTGAAACCATTCAAAGCAGGTGAGGCGGACATGCGGTGCAATCGGTGATTGCCCCCGTTGCGCAAGGGCTTTCTCTACGTCGCCGCATTTGAGACCCTGTTCTTGACAAAGGTTTTCCCCGGAACGTGGTAAAGTAGGTCTTACCGCCAATTCGCGGTGATTTCCCAGGCAGCGGTACATTATGACCACCAGCAGCACGGCCCTCGTCGACAGCACCGACACCACGGGAACCAATCGAGTCATTACCCTTCAAGAAGCCGAGCGCACCATTGTCCTTATCGGCCTCACCGACCACAGTTCCTCGGGTCTGACCGATGCTGATCGTCTTCTTTCCGAATTCGCGCCCGATGTGGTTTGCCTGGAACTGTGCGAAACGCGGCGGCGCATGTTGCAGGACAAGAATTTCTGGGAAGAGGCCACCCTGCTGGAAACCCTGCGGAGCGGCCGTGGTTTACTGTTATTGGCAAACCTGGCCGCCGCGACCTGGCTTGGCCGCCACGGGGTGCACGAGCCGCCGCGGCACGGAGCGCCCATGTTGGATCGGCTGGACCATGCCGGTCAATTGGGCGCCGAGGCCCGCCTGGCCGATCGCGATTTGCACGTCACGCTTCGTCGCGCCTGGCACACGCTTTCCAGGCGCCGCCGCTTCGGCCTGATGTGGCGCTTGCTGAAGGCCATCTCCCCCTGGCCGCGCCGCCAAACGGTGGAAGCCGACGAACCCCTGCTGCAGACCATGGGGCGCGCCTTCAGCGATCAGGTGCCCGAAGTGCGCGAGGTCTTGATCGAGGAAAGCGATCGTTATTTCTGGTCCAATATTCAACAAGCCGAGGGTAAACGCATTGCCGCCGTGCTGGATGAAAGCCGCCTCGACGGTCTGCTGCGCGTTGCCGATGCCGAAGTGGAACCGGAACGCCTGGATACCGTGCCCACCACACCCCGATCCTGGACCAAACACGCCCTGATCATGCTGGTGGTGCTGACCGGCCTGTTCGCCCTGGTGATCTCACGCGGCGGTCAATTGCCGCTGGCCGATATGTTCTGGGCCTGGGTCCTGCCCAATTCCATCCTCACCGGAAGTTTCGCCGCGCTCGGCGGGGCCCGGCTTGGTTCCATCCTGGCCGGCATGTTGGTGGCGCCGATTACGCCGCTCAGCCCGGCCATCCGTTCCGGTATCGTGGTGGGCCTGGTCGAGGCCTGGCTGCGCAAGCCCGTGGTGCGGGACGTGGAATCGGTGCCTCGCGACGTGCGTCGCTTGAATACTCTTTACAAAAACAGGATGACGCGCGTACTCCTGGTCGCCTGGCTGGCCCACAGCGGCTCCAGCCTGGGCAATTACGCGGGCGCCCTGTTGGTGATGTGGACCGTCACCTGACGGCAACAAGGATCGGCTTAGAAGACGACGATGGTGAGATCTTCCACGATTGGAATGGCGATGTCGAATTGCGTCACCAAAAGATCGACCTGGAAGGAGAAGTCGATCCGCACGCTGACCACCGGGTTGTTGTACTCGTCCATCACTTTGGTCAGGGAAATGGCGTCATCGTCAAGATCCAGGCCCAACTCTTCCGAGCTTTCCTTGATTTCCATGATCATCTGTTCCGGGGTTTTGGAGTACCCGGTGCGCACGATGCTCTGCATCTTCTCTTCCAGGTTCCGCCGCCCTTCCAGGTTTTGGTAATTGATGAAGAACACGTACAGGGTCAAACCCAGCACGAAAAAAGCGATCGAACAACCCCACAGACCTTGCGATTTTTTATCCCCTTCGCCCCAGCGACTCATGGTGTTTTCCCCTCTCAGAATTTTTCTTGATTGTATTGGTTTCCACTATGAAAGTCAAAGCATTCCAAGACGAAAGCAGGGCAATCGAATGATTATCCATGCGATTCTGCAGGACACTTAATGGGAAACCGGAATGTTAAAACATTTGCAAGCAGAAAAAAGAAGAGTGTAAGCCAAAGAGTCGATGATGCGCCGCTGCGCACTAAATAGTCGGGAAACAAGAGCCAGGTCCAGAAGCGTCGACTATCAGCTATTGGGCTGGGGTTCGTAGCGGAGGAAATTTTGCCACAGATCGCTCAGATCTGCGCAGATCTGAGCGATCTGCGGCTAATTCCTTTTATTTCAGCGGCTTCTTGGGATGTATCTTGTCAGGTAATCCATTTTGTTTCTTGGAAGCAGCTAACCCGGGGCACGGAATAAGAGCATGTTCTTCGTTTTTCTCCTCTTCTCTCTGTGCCCATGTGACCTCTGTGGCTAAATCTTTTATTTTATTGGCTTTGTAATTTAATTGGGTTCCTTTTTGTCTTTAGCCTCATGAGTTTCTCGTTTTTCTTGTCACCTCATGTCATTCGATTGCCCTGAAGATGAAGAATAGTGGTTTGTAGGTCCTTACCGACCGCGCGGACACCGGTAAACCGGCCGTCTCCGTTTGGGTGAGACCTCCGTTTCCCTTCAGAAACCGCGGCCGAATGTTCTTTTTTCAGAATTTTCTATTGACAATCCCCAATTCTGCCGTGCATGATAGAGAACCTTTGAATTCTTACCCAAGGGGGTATGGTGTGAAGTATCTATTCAGAACAATCTCAAGCCGTCATCCTGTGACCGCCGGTTCTGTCGATGCCATGCCGGCCAACGGAGGTACTCCCTAGGCGAACACCTTACTCCATTGAGGAAAAAGCCCACCTCCGCGACAGCCGCGAAGGTGGGCTTTTTTCTTTTGGCTTAAGGAAAGGAGTTTACCACTGATTAAAGCGGGCAACGACAACGGACAATTTCATTCAAGCATGGACAAGATAACCCGAGACAAGGTTTCGTTAAGGTATCTTGATACGAGATTACTGTATCTATGCTTATCTTCAATCATCTTTATCTATTGTCAGGTGATGCCGAAGGGCATCGCATGGCGTAAGCTTGCAAATCAAGGTGTTTAGCTGACAAGCTCCATACAAATAAGTGAAATATTCATCTATATAAAGAATGTAAAACAAAATTAAAAAAAATTAATTTTTTTCTTGACTTTCCAAACAATAAACACCATAATACAAATTGTTGAACGAAATACGAGCCATGGGGCGGTATCATGAAATCGATAGACAAAAGAAACAAAGACATCACAGCGGGACTAAAGCCTGAATCGTTAGACGGTTTTTCCGGTTTGAACCTGGATGTGATGGACGCAACCATGGCGGAGGTGGCCCCGAACTAGACGGGGACCCGATTTTCGGAACTGAAATAAAGTTACCGAAAGCCCACCTTCGCTAGAGCACAAGACTCGCGGAGGTGGGCTTTTTCCGTTTCCGCTCCAGACGATGGAGGTATAGGACCATGATGATTCACGTACGATACGACGGTTTTTCACGCCGGTTTTACAAGGAAGAACTGGGTTTACACAACGACGCCAAAGATTTCGACATCAGGCAACGTGTCGCACGGGCGCTCGGCGTAAGGCCCGCCTTTCTTAATCGGTACATCGTGGATCGCCGGCCCGGCGGAAACTGGATCGTTCGGCCCGAGGCGGTTTACGGCTAAGCTTCCCGCTATGTACCTCAGCAACTTAACGTGAACGTACCCTGACGATGTAAGCATACATTCACCCTTTCTAAAGCGAAGGTCGTAGGTTCGATCCCTACAAGCCCCGTCATGTGGGGCTTTAGCTCAGTGGAAGAGCATCGTTGTGATTTTGACTGCTTAAGCGACTTGTACGTTCGCAACAATTTACCCATCCGGACAATCCCAAGAGGCTGTCGCGTCCACACGGGTGGAACGCACATGCACAAATGGCAGGCAGATGCGGGTTCAAATCCCGCTCACGAGGCCCCGCGCCTCGCGATAGCTCAAAAGGTAGAGCGGCCAAGTGGATGGCGTTGTGCCGACTTACGCGTAGAAACTCTCCGGGGTGTCTCTTTTTCGGATATTGGGTTCCGGATAGCGGCTATCGTCCGATAGCCGACTTCCCGTGCTGAATATCCTTGTCGATAGAACACGGAATGTCACCGGCGGGATAAGGCCCGTCACTTACAAGGGAGATCGTCATGACCGAACAAAACATTCGATTGGAACTGTTGAACAGTCTTCTGGTCACCCCGCACCGTAAACTGGATGTCATGGCGGGTGTGCACAAACGCATCATGACCACCGACCCCCTGTTCTACGGGCACCTGGCCGTCTGGTACTTCCGTACCGGCGACGTGCGCGACCACAAGGAACTGTTCATGGCCAACCTGTTGGTCAGCGACCTGGAAGAGCACCGCGGCGCGGCTTTCGAGCTGTTGCAGCAAATGCCGCCCTACCAGGTCTCGCGCGTGATCGCTTTCATGAAGCAGCACATGGGTAAGGTGCCGCGCTCCACCCGGACCGCCGTCACCCGTTACCTGCGCACTCAGGAAGCCGATCCCAAGCGTTTCGACCGGACCGTGTTGCGGGCCCGCAAGTCCTTGAAGCACCTGTACGCATCGCTGCACATCAAACCCGGTGCGCGTGCGAACCAGATCCTGTTCACCAACCGTCCGCCTGAAGACTCCCTGGCTTTTGCCGTCAAGAGTCTGGTCAAGGCGAGCACCCCGGCCGAACAGGCGCGCATCATCCTGGAAAAGCGGATCCCGTTCACCACCGCCGTGGGCGCCGTCAACAGCTTGACCCCTGCCGTCCTGGTGGCCTTGACGGCCAACATGACCCCGCAGGAAGTCATCAACAACCTGAAGATGTTGACCGCGCGCGGCGCCATGGAACACGACGAGGTTCGCGCCTTGATCGAGGAAAAGATCGCCGCCGCTCGAAACGACCGCCGGGTCTCGGCCTACAAGGCCAAGGTGGCCGCTGAGCAACTGGGCGCGGGTTCGCCCTTGACCGAGCAATTGGAAGAGGTGACCCAAACCCGGGTGCGCGCACGCGGAACCATCAAACGGCCCACCGCCCTGTTGGTGGACAAGTCCTACTCCATGTCCGCCGCCCTGGAAGTGGGTAAGCGTCTGGGGGCGATGATCTCGGGTATTACCGAATCTCCGCTCTATGTCTACGCCTTCGACGACATCGCCTATCCCATCGTCTGCCAAAGCGATCAGATCGCCGACTGGGAAAAGGCCTTCCGTCACCTGAAGGCAAGCGGTTGCACCTCCGTGGGCGTGGCCGTGGAAATGATGCGTATCGCGAAGGTCAAGGTGGAGCAAATCATCCTGGTTACCGACGAGGGTGAGAACCGCCACCCCTACTTCGTGAAAGCCTACGAACAATACCGTGACGAACTGGGTTGCGAACCTTCCGTGATCATCGTGAAGGTGGGCAACGCGGTCGATTACGTGGAAACCAAGCTGCGTGTAGCGCGCATTCCCTACGAGACCTTCACCTTCTCCGGGGACTACTACGCGCTGCCCAACTTGATTCCATACCTGACCCGCCCCTCCCGTGTGGAACTGATCATGGAAATCATGGCGGTTGCACTACCCCGACGGGAGGAACTAAAAGCTGCAAGCTAACCTTGAAGCTTGCGGCTTGAAGCTTGAAGCTTGATCCGCCCCTCCCGTGTGGAACTGATCATGGAAATCATGGCGGTTGCACTACCCCGACGGGAGGAACTACCAGCTGCAAGCTGACCAATCCTTGAAGCTTGCGGCTTGAAACAAGCTGCAAGCTACGAACCCTTGAGGCTTGAGGCTTGAAGCTTGAAGCTTGCTCCCCCCCAGAGGCGGAGCGGACGGGT
>JAAUYB010187681.1_pt1 | contig 31597 bp, 35 predicted proteins | sample 7278071 | NCBI WGS metagenome assembly JAAUYB01 (sample SAMN14350121, study PRJNA611818) | marine sediment metagenome | isolation source: surface marine sediment (1.8m) | place: French Polynesia: Moorea | collected 2018-08 | reverse complement strand
GACTCCGTGTACATGGGCTGATCAAGAAGGTAGGCACAACTTACAAGTATTACCTCACCAGCTTCGGACGAGAGGTCATCGCCATGGCTCTAAAGTTCAAGGAAATGGTCGGGATTCCTCAGCTTGCAGCAGGAGGGCAATGAAGTCTTGCCAAAAATGGCTAAGACTTCATTGGTAAGGAACTAAATGGGTCTCGCGCGGTCATGGCGCGAGGCCCATTTTGACCGGTATGAATGGGTTGGGACTGCCGCTTAAGCAGATGTCCCCACCTCCAAGAGTCTTGGAGAGAAGGGATTCAGAGGGTTCCGCTTTTCCAAAAACCGCCGTTGCCTTCAAGGCATGGCCGTTGATCGGACTACCCGACAGAATCCAAAAGGAGGCGCAGATGAAACTCGCCGAAGCTGCAGAGGCCTTTCTGGCTTGCAAGAAAATCGCCGTAGCGGGCGTTTCCAGCGAAGACGCAGACCAACCCGCGAACCTGATCTACCGAAAATTACGGGAAACGGATCACCGGGTCTTCGCAACCAACCCCAAGACCGACACCGTAGAAGGAGATCCCTGCTACCCCAACCTGTCGGCCCTACCTGAGAAACCCGAGGCGGTTGTCATCCTCACCCATGCCGATGTAACCCCCAAGGTGGTCGAGGAATGCGTCGCCCTGAACATTCAGTACGTGTGGATGCACCACGGTATGGGTCCGGGCAGTGTCAACAGCGAGGCCGCGCGGATTTGTCGCGACAAGGGCATCCACGTCATTGCCGGGGCATGCCCCATGATGTTCTGCAAGCCGGTCGACCCCGTCCACCGTTGCTTCCGATGGTTCGGCAAGGTTACCGGCCGGCACAAAAACATCGCCGCTTAGATCGGCTTTCACGCTGAGTAACTCGACTTGTTCTCGAATTATATCGATCCTTCCCGCGTCGACTCACGAGACCTGATAGGCTTCCCCCAACCAAGCGGCCACCTCGTCGTCCACCTGGTCTGCCGCGGTCAGTTTTACGCGATGGCTGACCATGGCGTTAAAGCTGCCGGATGCTTCCAGGCGTCCCTCGGGTTCCCGGCCCTTGATATTGATGCCCAGGTCCACCCGGGTTTTGGTGGAGGGCTGGATCAGGGCGAATTGTTTGTTGCGGCGCAGGCTGACATAAGCCTTTTTGGGCGAGATCTCCACATCATCGCCCAGGGCCTTGACCCGTTCCATGATTGCGTCGTAAATGGGACGCAACGCCGCCTTGGCGCCCGAGTATTGGGCATCGACCGGGTCCTGGGGACGCTCCACCGACGCACCGGCTTTCAGGGTCTCGTGTGCTGTAAGGTTGGCGAAACCGTGGGTCATGCCGTGCTCGGTCTTGAGCATCTTGACGATTTGTCCGTGCTTCGCAAGCCCGGCCGCTTTGGTGATCGCCAACCACTCGTCCAGGGTTTTACCGGTTTTTTCCTTCATATTGGCAATCATGGCCGCGGCCATTTCCTCGGGTGATTTCGGCATGGAATCCTCCATCTGGGGTGATGTGTGTGTTGCCCGAACATCATAACCCAAAACCTTTGTCCGCCGCGATGAGGAATTCTTCACCGGGGAACACACATGCGACGATTGCAGAGGCGGCCGGTCCCGGCAGACCGGCGGTTACGCGGACCGCTTACGCAAAATCAGGAAATACTGCTTGGGTAAAAATTTAAGATGCTCGTCCAGCACGAAGCCCTCGTCTTCGAGAAAGCTGATCAGGCTGTTCACGTTCAGGGGCCGCGTGAAGCCGTTCTCCGGGTCGGTCAGATGCTTGGAATCGATGAGCACCAGACGACTGTCCTCGTGCATGATCTGCTTCAACTGATTCAGAAAATCCCTTCGGTCCTCTACCTCGCCGAATACCTGGATCACCAAGACCACATCCACGGGGGTGGCGATGCGGGTTTCCCGCGGTGTGCTGAGGATGCATTCCACCCGGCCCACCAGGTGGCGGGGAATGCGCGAGTTGAGCGTTTCCAGCACTTCGCTCTGGATATCGGTGGCGTAGACCTTGCCCTCGGGACCCACCCGGTCAAGCAGGCGCATGGTGAAATAACCTTCGCCGCAACCGATATCGGCAACCTTCAAACCGTCCAGACTGCCCAACTCGTCCAGTACCCGATCCGGTTGCTGCCAGAAATCGCGCAAACCCTGGTCCAAACCCGCGGCCAACTCAGGGTTGTAGATGCCGCGCGGCGGTTCGCTGGGAAAATCGACCGGCCGACCCGGAGGCCGGCTGAGGATATAAAAACCCGCGCCGATCCAAATCAGGCAGGTTATGGTTTGCAAGGCAAGCTTTAACATAACATCTCACTTGAGCCGAGAGGGAGACCGTCGTATGATGACTTTCGCCGAACGCGGCCCGTCTGTCATTCATTATAAGCGAGGGAAGTCATGTCCTTGAAGATTAAAGCCCGCCTTTGTGATCGCCTTGCGCTCCGCGCCGTCTTGGACGAGCTTGCCGGAAACATCGGCGGTCACCACGCGGCCGCCGGACCGGCTCTGGCTTTTGTCGGTATTATCAGCGGCGGTGCGCCCATCGCCGACTACCTGGCCGACCGCTTTGCCGAGCGCTACGGGTTTCGGCCCCCGGTCGCCTACTTGGATATCACGCTCTACCGCGATGACATGATCACCACGCACGACGAACCCTACAGCCGCGTCACCGAAATCCCCTTCGCCATGCGCAACAAGGAGATCGTCCTGATCGACGACGTTTTGTTCACCGGTCGCACCATTCGCGCCTCACTCACCTCTCTGCTCTCGCGCGGCCGTCCGCGCCTCATTCGCCTGGCCGTAGCCGTGGACCGCGGCGGTCGGGAACTGCCCATTCAGGCCGACTACGTGGGTCGCCGCATCGAGATCTCCGATCACGAGGGGATTCGCGTTATTGTGGACGGCCCGGAAGAAGAGCGCGGCATCTACATCGTGGAAGAGGCACCGGAGTAGTCTCCTTTGTACGGAAAGGCCGGCAACCGCTCCGCGACTTGGTATAATAGGTTTCCGCTCCCCGCGTGCTGCATCCATAGATTGCTACCGTGAAGAGGTGACCTTGAAGATTGTGATCGTTGGAGCCGGTGCTGTGGGCACCCATCTTGCCGACCGCCTTTCCCAGGAGAACCATGACGTTATCGTCATCGAAAAGAACAAGGAACGCTTGCGTCACATCCAGGACGGTATGGACATTCTGACCGTCGAGGGCAACGGTGCCTCTCCCAAGAACCTGAACCTTGCGGGTGTGGACAATTGCGACCTGATGATGGCGCTGACCAACTCGGATGAAACCAATATCGTGGCCTGCCTCAGCGCCGCCCGTTACCAGGTCCCCTTTCGCATCGCCCGCGTCAGTAATATGGACTACTACCTGTTGGATAACTGGTTATCGGAAAACAGCCTGGGCGTGGACCTGCTGGTCAACCCCGAATTCGAGTGCGCCTTGCAAATCAGCAACCTGCTCACCGTGCCCGGCGCTTCAGACGTGGCCGAATTCGCCGGCGGACGCGCCTTGATGGTAGGCCTTCAGGTGCAACCCGACGCGCCTTGCCTCAACGAATCGCTGGAAGAATTGAACCGCAAGCGCGACCGCATGGATTTCCTGGTGGGCTCCATCTCGCGCGGCAACCGCACCATCATCCCCTCGGGACAAACCCGTTTGGAGCCCGGCGACCTCATCTTCAGCATTGCCTTGCGCAGCGCCCTGGACGAGGTCTACGCTTTCTGCGGCCTCAAGCGAGAACCGGTCCGTCGCGTCATGATCCTGGGCGGCTCCAAGGTAGCCGTGTACCTGTGTAACATGCTGGAGCGCAAGAAATTGACCGCCACCCTGATTGAAAACGACGAGGACCGCGCCGAACAACTGGCCGAGGAATTGGACAATACCCTGGTTATTCAAGGGGAGTCCACCAACGTAGAACTTTGGGAACAGGAAGGCCTGGACGAGACCGGCGCCTTCCTGGCTTTGACCACCGATGATGAGGAGAACCTGCTCTCGGGTCTCATCGCCCGCAATCATCGGGTGCCCGTGGTCATCGCCCTGTTGGAGAAATTAAGTTACGTTCCGCTGGTCAACAAGGTCGGCGTGAACACCGCTGTTTCCTCACGCCTGGCCATCGTGGACACCATCCTCAAATACGTCCGCCGAGGCAATATCCTCTCCCTGGCCACGCTTAAAAACAACGAGGCCGAGGTCATCGAGTTCATGGCCACGGAACACTGCAAGCTGCTCCACACGCCCATCAAGGACCTGAAGGTGCCCCCGGAAATCCTCTTCGGCATGGTCAGCCGCGACAAAGATATCTTTATTCCCACCGGCTACACCCAGTTTCAGGAAAACGACAAGGTGGTGTGCATCGCCGGGCCCACCAGCCGAAAATACTTGGAAAAAGTGTTCGCATGAGAATTCGCAGGGTACTCAGCATTGTCGGCATGGCCGTTTTCTTTTTGGGCATCTCCATGGTACTGAGCATGTTGGTGGCGCTTGCCTATCGCGACGGCAGCGCCAAGGCCATCGGCGTCAGCGCCTTGATTACCTCCGCCCTGGGCCTCTCCCTGTTCCGCCAATACAAGCACAAGGACGAATCGGATCTCAGCTTGAAGGACGGGTTCGGCATCGTGGGTTTCACCTGGATCGGCGCGTCCCTGTTCGGCGCCCTGCCGTTTGTGCTCTCCGGGGCCATTCCCGACTTTTCCCTGGCTTTCTTCGAATCCGCCTCGGGTCTCACCACCACCGGTTCCACCATCCTCCGCGATATCGAGGCCCTGCCGGAGGGCATTCTCTTCTGGCGCAGCTTCCTGCACTGGGTGGGCGGCATGGGCATCATCGTTTTATCGGTAGCCATTCTGCCCTACCTGGGATTGGGAGGTATGCAGCTGTTCAAGGCCGAGTCACCGGGGCCCACCAAGGACAAGTTGAAACCCCGCATCCAACAAACCGCCACCCTGTTGTGGGGCGTCTACATCTTGATTTCAGTGCTGTGTCTGGCTTCGCTACGCCTGGCCGGCATGGACTGGCTGGAGGCGTCGACTCATACCTTCGGCACCGTGGCTACCGCCGGATTCTCTATTTACAACGAATCGATAGGGCATTTCCGCAATCCGCTTTACGAATACATCATCATCTTCTTCATGGCCATTTGCGGCATGAGCTTCGCCATTCACTACCGGGCGCTCAGCGGTCAGGTCACGGCCTACTTTCGCAGCGCGGAACTGCGCTTTTATATCACCATTATCCTAGGCGCTACCTTCATCATCTATTTCTCGCGCCTGGGCGAGCGCCTGCCCATGGAGCAATCCTTCCGCGAGAGCCTGTTCCAGGTGGTTTCCATCGTGACCACCACGGGTTACGGCACCTCCGATTTCGAATTATGGCAGCCTGTGGCGCAAGTCGTCATCCTGGCTTTAATGGTGGTGGGCGGTTGCGCGGGCAGCACCGGCGGCGGCTTCAAGGTGGTGCGCATTCTGCTGCTGGGCAAGTATCTGAAGATCTCGCTCAATCAACAGTTGCATCCCTCCGGCGTCTTCGTCATCAAGTTGGACGGTAAACGGGTCAAGCGCGAGGTGGTCCAGAACATCCTGGGCTTCTGCATGGTGTGCATGTTCGTGATCGTTGTCGCCACCTTCCTGTTGGCCCTGAACGGGGTGGATGTGCTGACCTCGTTTACCGCGGCCCTGTCCTGTCTGTGCAATATCGGTCCCGGCCTGGGCGATGTCGGCCCCACCGAAAACTTCGCGAGCATCCCCACCCCCGGCATTTGGGTGCTCAGCCTATGTATGATCATGGGCCGACTGGAAGTATTCAGCCTGCTTCTACTCTTCCTGCCGCAAACCTGGAAACGTTGAAGAAAGCGGGTAGTGTGGGGGATAAAACCTGTGCTTAATCCGGGATGGCGAACGAGCCCGAGGTTTGCCAACCTATCGTACTGAGCCGCGACAAAAAAGATACAATGGCCAACGATAAAAACATTCACAGGTCTCCAGAGAACTGAATTGCCTGATATATAAGAGCTTGAGGCTGTTTGTGCATGGTTTCGAGTCAACAAAAAGGAAAGAAAAATAAATTTGATGAGCCATTTGGTTGACTTTTCCCGCATGTATGGGTATACTGGCAAGAGTATTTCTGTTGATTACCCCCAAACAATTCCCCAGGAGTCAATCGTGAATGATAAGAGTCAAGACTTGATAAGTCAAGTGGCTTGGTGCATTGGAAGCGCGACTGCCGGGAATTTCGTGAATCGATGGGGTGGACTCAGCCTGCTGCGAAGTGGCAACTCGCATGGCTTGCTATACCGGGTGTGTATTTTTTACGGAGGAAAATCATGTCATTCATACCTGTGAGCCGCTATCTGGTTCTCACTACCCTGTTTTCATTTTGTATGCTGCTGTCCTCAAGCGATGAGGGTCAATCTGCCGCGGCGTTTCAGCAAGCGGATCAAGCGGGACTCATCGACACCAGGTTCAATGGTGAGGATCCACCCAGTGATGATTGGAGCAAAAATGGGGCGGATGATTGCCTCGGCACCAGCTTCGGTTGTAGCATGCAAATGTCTTTTAGGTTTATTGATGGGGATGGTGATTAAATGATTAATACTCTACTCGCTTTTTTTGCATTTCAAACCCCGGTCGTTTCACTTCCTGTCTTCCCTCCCCAAGAAGGGTCTCTATTAACCGACAAGTTTACCGCGGAATATTTCGTTCCACTTAATGATGGCAGCTTTTTATATAAGGGCCCGAAAAGTATCTATAAGATACCCTATGACGGCCGGAACGCCATGCATTTAGTCAATGTTAAGACGGCTATATTAGAGAAAAAAGATATAGAAAAATCACCTGAAAAGATTCAAGACATAAATATCGCGAGTATTGCCGATGCGGGCAACTATATTTTTGTGCATGCGCAGATCAAACACAAATCCGGCGCTTATTCACAATCGTTTCTTTTCACCTTCGAGGGAAAACTGCATAGCTTATTGGTATACCCGAAGCCTGGTGAGCGTCGTAATGACAGCGTCCGTATTTCTCAGTTAACCAATGTTGACGGGAGGCTGTTCCTTAACCGGTATAAAAAAGGGGTTACCAAAGGTCGATTCAATATGCTGGAGGAAATTGAATGGCGCCCGCTAAGGAGATAACGTAACATGGGCCTCCATAGGTGAGCCCTTTGACTTGTTAGAACGCCACGAATCCGATACCGATCGTTTTCATCGAAGGTTCATCGGTGTAACTAACGGTCACATATATGTGGCCAAGGAGTTGGGTCCCTCATTAAATGCCTATCACCAGGGTAGCTTTTTTCGGAACAAAAGCCTAAGCGCGCCGAGCTTCCAATTGCAGTACTGGAAAGATCTTTCCAGCAGCGAAGAAACCTACTGGGAAAATGTCGATAAAAAGTTGGGAAAGAAAGCCTCCTTGGCTGTTCAAAAACCGCATAAAGCCTGGTACTCCTCCTTCAGTAAGGTAACTTCCTTAGCACCGTTTGGTTTCGACAGCCTGCTGCTTACTTATGAATCGCCTAATCCATCGTATTATACCCATGCGAAAAAAGGCGTGCCGACTCAGGCAAATGAGGCATTTACGCTATATTTGCAAAAGTTGATTGTTGAAGATAACGAGCCGTCTCGGAAAGGGCGCCCCATTGCAGTCCCTAACGGGTATATGCTTGGGATCGACGCGGATGTGGCTTATGTCTTTGTACCCTTGAGGGAGGACGAGAATTCCAAAAACGCCACGATCGATGAGCCTACCTGGGTTCTCGGCGAGATTAAATCCTATTACCTCTGGAATTACTTCAACTGAAAATGGTTTGAAAGCAAATCTTTTTATTCTTCGATTCATTGATCTCTTGAGGAAAATATGACCAACGTCACATGGCCTTCTCGTAGGTTTTCCGAGTGGGGACATGCAGATTTTCAGGTGTTGCTTGTTGAGCAACCTTCGAAGTGGAACGAACTACGCAAAATTGATCACAAGCAACGTTTGGAGAATGGTGAAAAACCATTTGGTCCTGACCTGAGCGGACTGGAGTTGGATTGTAAGCCGGACGGTTATCAGAATATCGACCTCAGCCATGCCGTTTGGAAATCCGGTTCCTTATCTCACTGTAATTTGACTGGAGCCAATTTAAAAGGCGCCAGGTTAGGGAGTATTGACGGAGATGGGGAAGACAACAACGGCCGGAATACTTCCTTACTGGATGTAACGGGGACTAATTTCTGTAATGCGGATCTGACCGGGGCCGATTTACGAGGCTGCTCAGGTCTAAATGCCCGTAAGCTTGCAGGAGCCAATCTCCTGGACTGTAAGCTCCCTGAGGGCTTATCCTTCTCTGAGGAGTCCATCGCCATAGATCTGGCCAAGTCGGCTAAGACACTCCAATACATTTTGATTACCACTTGCTTTCTTTGCGCCGTGAGTATGTTGAGCCTTAACGATACAGCTTTTGTAGCACAAAGCGCCAGTCTCAAGCTCCCCATTCTGGGAATTCAAGTTGGAGTCGCAGAGTTTTTCAAATTCTCTCCTATTATTATTCTTGCCCAGTTTGTCTATCTACAACTTCATCTCCAAAACCTTTGGCAAAGTCTGGCGAGCTTACCTATAATTTTCCCCGATGGTGCCCGATTAAACCACCGCATCTATCCAAGTTTGATTGTCGAAGTCTCCAGTTTCATGATCCCTAGACTAAGAAAGGGTGGTACTCTATTTTCTTTTCTCGAAAAAGCGATTGTAGTTTTCTCGGTTTGGCTGATTGCGCCACTGACGATAATACTTTTCTATAGATTTGACTTAATTATTCGGGATAGGGCGAATCATTTGTTGTTGTTACTGATTGTAGGTGCGTTGGTGTTAACGCTGTTGATCTTTTGTACCTCTATGAAATGGCTCTTTTCCGTGGAGCACCTTTGGCAAGACAAAGAAACTCCACATATGGGCCGCGTTGCCGCCGAATCTTTTTTCCTTAATATGTCGTTAACATGTGTCATTATGATTCCCATCGTGTGTTTCTCTGGTTATATTTATTCCTATGACCGTGATCATTGGAGAGATTTCGATGCCAACCTCGATGGTGCTATCTTATCGAAGCGCCCCAATTCCTGGCGGCCGGCCGACGGCTATGACACCGTGCAGGGTATTACCCGCCCAAGGATTCGATTAAACAACGCACGGGGAGAATCGATTTTTTTAGCTGGATCAAATTTGTCAAGCGGACGTTTCGAAAAGGTGGCGTTTAAAAAAGTTGACTTCAGCCACAGCGAAATGAATCAGGCGCACTTTTTTGACGTTGATCTTGATGATGTCAATTTTCAAAACGCTACTATGGAAGGTGCTGAGTTTATTAACGGAAAGCTTTTGAATGCTCATTTTGCTTATGCAAATATGAATAAGGTTAAAATGTTAGGAGTAAGGTTCGAAAATACAGACTTCCATGATCTCGAAGCTCTGGAGATTCGAGTTGAAGCAAATGTAAAGGAATCACGATTTATTGACTGTTATTTTAATAATGATAAAGCTGTTTTTTCAGGAAGTAATTTTGGCAGTACAGAATTCTTGGACCTTGACATATCGTGGGCTAAATTTGAGAAACCTTCCCAAGCTGTACCTTAAGAAAGGTGATAGCCAAAAATACAAATTTTTATATTGCTGACTTTAGAAATACTATTCTTGAGGACGTTGACTTTTCGGGAGCACTATTAGTAGGTACCCAGTTCCAAGGAGTTGATCTATCAAAATGCAAAGGGTTGGTTCCAAATCAACTCAAGGATGCCTGCCTGGATGAGAAGACCATTCTACCCGAGAAATTACTACCCGAAAGAGACGAGATATTAGCTGTATCTACCAAAAACTGCCTCAGTAGATAATACAGCCCGACAGCACCTGTGCTGCTGCAAGGTCAGTGTAGTCTGATTGTGGAATTTAGAGTGTGGTCCAAGGCTCAAGGTTTCAATCTTGCTTCTGTCGTCGTAAGATGAGCGGGACTTGCCGAGACGGCGGAAAGGGAGGCAGCGCATGCGTGAGCGTTATATCGGCCTGATGTCGGGTACATCCATGGACGGCATCGACCTGGCTTCGATTCTCATCGATGAGACCGATGCAATGGAGGTGGAGGCCCATTTCAGCGCGCCCTTCTCCGCCGAGGTTCGCGCGGAATTATTGGACTTGATCGCGCGCCCGCAAATTGCTCCCGGCCGGGTGATTGCCACCGCGACGGCCCTGGGTGAACTGTACGCGGAGGTCATCAACCAGTTCCTGGCCGAACACGGAATCGACCGCGCCGATGTTCGCGCAATCGGCAAGCACGGCATCACCTGGTATCACCTGCCGGACGGCGAAACCGCGCTGGGCAGGCACTGCGCGGGCACCTGCCAGATTGGCGACCCCTTCGTGACCGCGGCGCACACGGGCATTCCGGTGATTAGCGATTTCCGCCGGGCCGATATGGCGCTGGGCGGCCAGGGCGCGCCGTTGGCTGCCTATTTCGATCGGTTCCTGTTCGCCCATGCCGAGGAACGACGCATTATGCTGAACCTGGGTGGTATCGCCAACTTCACCCTGCTGGACCCGGGCGGTCCCATGACGGCCTTCGATACCGGCCCCGCCAATATGATCATCGACAGCATCATGAGCCGACATCCCACCGAACCGACGGCCTATGATGCGGGCGGTCGCACGGCCGCACGCGGCAAAGTGGATCGGCAGTTGCTGGACGACTGTCTGAAACACCCTTATTTTCAAAGAAAGCCGCCCAAGACAACCGGCCGCGAGGACTTCGGCGAGCACTACACGCAACGATTCCTTCAAAGCGGCCTTTCCTTCGACGACATGGTCGCCACCGCAACGGCATTGACCGTAGAGACAGTTACCGACGCCGTGGTGGAAACCCTGAACGGAGAATTCCGCACCGGCGATACGGTCATCGTATCGGGTGGCGGCGTTCACAACCAAACCATCATGAAAGCCCTGGCTGAAAACCTGCCGAGGGTCCGCGTCGCTCCCATGAACGCCTACGGCCTGGACCCGGACGCCAAGGAAGCCGTCTTGACAGCGCTCCTGGCCAGAGCCTATGTGCATCGCCTACCGGGCAATGTGCCGGAGGTCACCGGGGCAAGCGGGCAGGCCATCCTGGGATCGGAAGCCAGGGTGATCTAACCCGAGAATTAACCACCTCAGGCCCGACAGTTGGCGCCGGCATATATTTCCTCAGACAGACTCTCATTCATTGGGATCGCCCTGTTAAAGCAAACGGATTGCATGGATTCCGAAAGTTTGGGGGTATAATGGCCGGCGATGCATTAAGTTATCTACTCGTTCGGAGGTTTCCATGTCCATCATCCTTCATATGTTGTCGCTGGCCCTGGTGGTTCTGGGGGTTTCCAAGCTGTTGCCCGGAATCAAGGTGCAGAACTACGGCACCGCTATCGGGGTTGCCGTGATTTATAGCCTGCTCAACTTTCTGTTCTACAAGATTCTGGGTTGGTTGGCGTTGCCGTTTATCGTGATCACCTTCGGTCTGCTGATCCTGGTGCTCAACACCTTCCTGCTGTGGGTGACCGACAAGGTGTTGGACGATTTCGAAATAGACAGCCTTCAGATTACTTTCGTGGCGGCCGTGTTGATCACCCTGGCCAACAGCATTTTGCGGATTATTTTCTGATTCGTTCAAGCGTCCTAAAATTCAGCGAAAACCTTTGCCATGGACTCGCCGTGTACCGACAGGTCCCAGGTGCAAACATATCCGAACGGGGTTTGTTGCACGCTGTAACCCGTGTTGCGCAGGCGTTCGCCCAGGCCCTGGAGGAAGGCGCCGGCAAATTCCGCCGGCGCCGTACTCGTGGAAAGGTGGGAAAACGAATGCAGCACCACGTCCTTCAGGCCGCGTTTCCCGGCCAGCCATTTGATATACTTGACCACCTTGGTTTCCAGTTTGGGCTTATCGGGGTCGGCTTCCTCCGCGTGAAGAAATACAACCAATGCCTCTTCTGCCGATTCATCAACGTCCAGGTCAGGGGCCTCCGGCAGGGTTTTCTGAAAAGACCGCCAGGCGAAGGCTTTGGCTTGAAATAATAACAGTTTCATTTTTCTCCGCTTGATGTACCGTCGATTTCGCGGCCCATGGTCTCGTAGGCAAAGACCAGGATCTCGGCGACCATCACGAATAATTCCTCGGGGATGTCCTGCATATAATCCAAGCGCAGTAGAGAGTCCACCAGGCCGGTATCCTTTTTGACCGGGATGCCCTCCTCACGGGCGATACGCAGGATTTCTTCGGCAATAATTCCTTCGCCGCGAGCCACGACATGGGGACGCTCGTCCTCTCCGTGCCGATAACGCAGGCCAACGGCCTTTTTGGGTTTGTAGCTTTCCTGCATGACCACCTGGTCCCCAAGCAGATTCGACGCTCCTTTAAGTATGGACCAGTTCAGGCTTCCAGGTCCAGTCCCGAGGTAGGCGGACTGTCTTGCGGGGTCGGCGTTTCTTCCAGTTTGAAGATGACCATGGAGCCGTCCGGCGGTACATAAAGGCGTCCGGTCAACCAGTCGCCGGGATTGAGAGGGACCTCGGTCCGCGCCGGAAACCGCACCCATTGGCCGTCGGCATACACGCCCAGGGTGGCGACACCGCCCTCCACCTTCAAAATGCGGGCGCGTACCCGCTGCCCGTCGGTCATCATTTCTGTTGCTCCTCGTTCCGCGCTCGGATCAAAGCGTCGATACGCGCCACCAAATCGACCAGAGAATAGGGCTTGACCACGATTTCGATCGGTCGGAAACGCAACAGTCTGGCCAGGTTCTGTTCGGTCGGCTTGCGGGTGAGGATGACGGCGGGCACGAAATTGAAGGATTCGCGCAGGGCTAACAACATGCGCAACGTGTCTTCTGCCTGTTCGTCGAAAGACACCAGCAGCGCCTGGAAGATCTGGGTCTTCATCTTCATCAGGGCGGACTCGACGGTCTTGACCGCGGTCACCTGGAAACCCTGCGGCGATAACTCGTCGTCCATTTGGACCCGGGAATAAAATCCGGGATCGATAATCAGTAATCGCTTCATGAAGGTTTCCCCTGAACGCCCGGTAACTCACTGCAAAACCGCCCGTATCGGTCGGGGGGAATTGCAATGTCAAGACCATTGTAAACCGCGCGTTGCAAAAAAGTCACGTCGCCGGGGCCGGGAACCCCGGCGACGTGATGGGAGAGGTAACAAAAAGCGTGTTAAGTTGGATCTAGCCCTGTAGCAGGCTGAGTACCGACTGGGTGGACTGGTTCGCCTGGGCCAGCGCGGAAACACCCGTCTGGTTGAGGATCTGGAACTTGGTCAGGTTGACGACCTCATCGGCCACGTCCGCATCGCGAATCTGGCTCTCCGCCGCCTGAATATTTTCCACCGAGATGCCCAGGCTGTTGATGGTGGTGTTCAGTCGTTGGCTCTTAGCGCCCAGGTTGCCGCGGTTGGCGGAAATCTGCTCGATGGCCGTGGTCACCTGGGTCAGAGCCACACTGGCGGCGTTGGATGTGAGCAGGTTGCCGGAGACACTCAGCGATTCCGAACTGATGCCCACCGTGGTGATGTTGATGACCTCGGTGGTGGTCTCGCCGACCCGGGTCGAGAAGGTGAAGCTATAGACCTGTTGGCCGTCGAACTTGGTGTCTGAATGCAGCGAGTTCAGGGCCTGTTTAATCTCTTGGAATTCCTGGTCCAGCGCGGTTCGACCCGCGGTGGACGTGGTGCCCGAGGCGGCCTGCTCGGCAAGTTCGGCGGCCCGGGTCAGAATATTGACGGCCTCTTCCATCGTGCCTTCCGCGATGGCGATTCGGCCGTTGGCGTCGTTGGCGTTGCGCCGCGCCTGGTTCAACACGCGAATGTCGGCGCGCAGGTTACTGGAAATTTGCAGGCCCGCCGCGTCATCCGCCGCATCGTTGATCCTCTCCCCGGTCGACAGGCGGTTAATGGTTCGGTTCAAACCGATCTCCGATAAACGGAGGTTCCGCGTTGCCTTTAGAGAGGCAATATTATTGAGAATGGAAGCCATGATCTCCTCCTTGTTCTCGATTTCGCGCGCATAGATTCCCTATCCGCCTCGATCGAGTCGGCTGATCACATCCGTGTCATCTGCCCGCGACCGGCCCGCCGATCCGTTGCTTGGAGACCGGCTCCCGGTTACCGTGAAGTGCCGCAAGCATCTTCATTTCACAGCGTTCTGCTGTCAGCGCTCCTACAGAGCAATGGATGTGCCAAAATCACAAAATGCTTGTTTATTTGATCTTAGCTTGGGTTTGGCAAATTCTTCCTGGATTTATTCTAAAGTTATGCGCAAGATTTGCCGAGTGCAGACCGGCAAAACATGCACTGTCGGCCCGTCGCATAGACCATTTACCCGGAAGCATTTGCACATCAAGGTGAAGATTATACTTGTCAGTTGATGGTCGGAGAGCCTAAGGTTATAATGTTGAATGTGGGTTCATTCATCGACCACGGAGGACACAGTGACGGCACCACCTTCCTTCGACTACGACTATATCGTCATCGGCAGCGGTTTCGGCGGTTCAGTCTCCGCCCTGCGCCTTTCCCAGAAAGGCTACAAGGTCCTGGTTTTGGAAAAGGGAAAATGGCTGAAGGCCCACGATTTTCCCAAAACCAACTGGAACCTGAAGAAATGGCTGTGGCTGCCCCAGATGCGCTTCTTCGGTCTTTTCAAGCTGACCTTCTTCCGCCACGTCGCCACTTTGTCCGGCGTCGGCGTGGGCGGCGGCTCTTTGGTTTACGCCAACACGCTGCCCGTTCCCAAGAGCAATTTCTTCCGGGCGGACACCTGGGCTCACCTGGCCGATTGGGAAGAGGAACTGCAGCCCCACTACATGACCGCCAAAACCATGCTGGGCGCCAACCCCAACCCCTACCGAACCCTGGGTGACACTGTTCTGGAAGAAATGGCCGACGAAATGGGCAAGCGCGATCATTTCGACCGCACCAATGTGGCTGTCTTTTTCGGCAAGCCCGGCGAAACCGTGCCGGATCCTTATTTCGGCGGCAAGGGACCCGAACGCACCGGCTGCAACTATTGCGGCGGTTGTATGCTGGGCTGTCGCTACAATTCCAAAAACACCCTGGACAAGAACTACCTTCACCTGGCTCAATTGGAAGGCGCGGAGATTCAGGCCGAATCGGAAGTGGTGGACGTGCGTCCCCTGGGCGCCGATGACGGCAGCGACGGTTACAAAGTCACCTGGCGGCAGTCCACTCGGCGCTTCGGTCGCAAGCAGGGCAGCTTCACATGTCGGGGCGTTGTCTTCTCCGGCGGCGTTCTGGGCACCATTTCCTTATTATTGAAGCTGAAGCAAAGCTCCCTACCCAAGATCTCCGACCGACTGGGGACCGGTATTCGCACCAACAACGAAAGCCTGATCGGCGTCACCGCCTTGGACGGCGAAACCGACTTTTCCAAGGGTGTGGCCATCGGTTCCATTCTGCATACCGACGATCACTCTCACCTGGAGCCCGTGCGCTACTCGCCCGGCAATGGTTTCTGGCGCCTGGGCATGTCGCCCCTGGTCAGCGGCGGCAACGCGATTACCAGACTGGCGAAGGCCGCCTGGGACGTGGTGCGTCATCCGATCAAAAACTTCAAAATGGCCACCGTGGACGACTGGTCCAAACGCACCCAGATCCTGCTGTTCATGCAAAGCCTCAACTCCACCTTGCGCTTCACTCGCGGTCTGTTCGGCATGAAGACCAAGATGGAAGACGGCCCGGCGCCCACCTCCTTCATACCCGAGGCCAACAAGCTGGCCCGGCGTTTTGCCGACAAGGTAGACGGCCAACCCGCCATTCTGATTTCCGAAACGGTATTCGGCATTCCCACCACGGCGCACATCCTGGGCGGCGCAACCATGGGCAGCAATGGCGACGAAGGCGTTATCGACAGTGAAAACCGGGTCTTCGGCTATCAGAACATGATGATTTGCGACGGCTCCATGATTTCGGCCAATATCGGCGTCAATCCATCACTCACGATCACCGCGCTCAGCGAACGCGCCATGTCGAAGATCCCGCCCGCCGAGGGTGAGACCGTTTCCGAGGAAACCCCCCGACCGGCTGCCGCCGCGCTCTGAGTCGAATCCCCGCTCCCCCCGAAACCTCTTGCTTCCGAGTCCTGGTCAATCGCCCCGATTTGAAACGCTGCAACGAAAGCCCGGCCGAAGGTTCAGAGGCTTAACGTTCAGCGCAGAAACGTGACCGAAAAACGAACGGGGCCTTTCAGCTTCAAATAGTGCACCGTTTCAGGGATGATGACGCCCGGTCGCTCGGGAGTCAGAGTAATGACCCGATCACCCTGCTCAGGCACAACCAGATCTACCGTGCCTTCCGTGAGTTGCACCAAACCCCATGTCCCCGCCTTGGTGCTGTGGTTGGCCAGGAGTCCGGAGGGAATGGTTTCCTCGGTGAATTCAGGGGTCGATTTATATGCTTTCAGGTTTTCTGGTAAGGGGACCATGGCCGGCTTCCTTGTTATTCGAAGAAGCAGTACGAAAACATATTATATAGAGAAGCATGGTTGCAAAAAAAGCCTGTCGGTGAGATTCGCGGTGGCAAAGTACGACCGTTTCCGGGTCTCTCGGTTGCAACCGTGACTTTGAGGACACAGCCACTTCCCAACCATTGACAGTAAAACGGTGACCACATATACTCATGGTCCTGAAAAAAAGTTCCTGTGGAGGGAGCTATGCCTTTATACGACTACCGATGCGGCAACTGTGGAAACGAATTCGAGGCTCTGCAAAGTGCGAGTGAAGACCCCTTGACGGACTGTACTCGTTGCGGCGAACCCAAGCTCAAGAAAGTGCCCGCGGCCCCGGCTTTCAGCTTCAAAGGCGGCGGCTGGTACAAAGACCTGTATGGTTCTGCCGGAAAATCCGGCGGGTCGGGCGGATCCTCAGAGTCCGGCTCGAAAGAAGCCGCCAAATCGTCCGATTCAAGCAGCAGCAAATCCTCAACCGGTTCCGCCGACAAGTCGTCAAGCAGCGATTAGGCGTCCCGCGACGCGTTGCTCACCGTTCGGTACGCAAAATAGCGGGCTTAGGTCAAGCCCGCTACTATCTCCTGCATGCGCTGGAAATGCGACCCCTTCCAGTAGCATTGGTCGCAGTCCGCGCAGAAGACGAACTCGTCGTACTGTTGTTTGACACGTTCAGGCAGGTAGTGCAGGATGTCCTGTTTTTCAACCGGGGCGAGTACCTGGTTACAGTTCATACATCGGGTGAAGGGCCGAAAGTCCGGGGCCAGCCGATAGTGGTCGATGACCTCTCGAAGCTGTTCCTCGGAAGCTCTGGCGCGCACCCAGTAGCCGTAAGTCACCGCGGACCGTTTCAGCAGGCCGATATCGCGGCTCAGGGCTATGCGATTCTGCTCGTAGGCCATGGCGGCAATGGCCTTATCGCCCGGGTCGTCATTGCGGTAGAAACTGTCGAAACCCAGCATGCGCAATGATCGAGCCAGTATGCCCAGATGCACGTCCAGAACGAATCGGGGCGGTCCCTCGGGCCGGAATGGCAGCAGGAACTCATCGGCTACCGGAGGGTGCCGCTCAGGTGGGAAGATGTCGTAGTGCCTGCCTGTTTCAATGATTTCGTCGAACAGTACAGGTCTGCCGTCGGCCAGAATGACGCGCACCTCGGCGTGGGGCACCCCGCGAGACTCGATGACGTCTTTTATGGACGGCGGCCGGATGAAGGAATAGGTCCGCGCCCTCTCCCTGTCTTCGTTATTCAAAAAGACATTCAGGGTGGTGTGAAAACGTATGGTAATGCTGCCGCTCATCATTGACCCCCGGCGTATGATAACCGCCGACACCAATCGGCTTCAAGGTTCGTCCTGAAGAATCTCGAATCTTGACGCCGCTCTTGGAGTGAAGGGGGTTCTGCCGGCGAGTGGAGTCCCCTAAAAAGAAAGAGGGATCAACGACAGCGCCGTTGATCCCGCCTTGGAGGTGACAGTATCGATAAATTCAGGGCCGACAAACTCGATTGGCAGCCTGGATACATTCAAGAATTGAAGCAGAATTCGGCCGGTATCGGGCGCACTCTTTCATGGAAGCCGCCCGGCCCGGAAGCTGACGATCAGGGTCCGATCCAGTCTTAAACTATCTTCATCGATGGAGGTACGGTTCGTTACAGCAAAGGTCTGTGCGGCCAAAGGCATAATGCACCAAAACGAACATGTCGCGAGAGAAACAAGACGCCCCATATCCAACCTCTTAAATTCGGCCGCCGCCATGGCCGCCCCCGAAGAGAGGCAACGAATAAATATAATTATTTCAGCCTCTTCAGGATCATAGAAGCAGCATCCATGCCAAATGACTGTAGCGATAGAGGTGACCGGCAGAATTGCGGCATCTGTATCTTATTCAGGAAGCGTTTTTCCCGATCGAAAGCGATATTGCCGGTTGGTTTCCTCCGTGGGGGACGGACACCCCGGACCGAAGGGGATTGTTTGGGAAAATTCAGCTAAGCTACTTGAATAAATAAGGCTGAGTAGCCAACACGATTAACGGCCCATCACGGATGGTTACCGATGGGAAGCAGGGTGCGGATAGCGAGAAAATATCTCTCACCGGTCGGTCCGGGTTTGTGATTTTTTTCCCGTCCGAGATAATCATTAAGTGAAGTTGGTCGGTGTCTCTACATTGGTGACGCCGTCAAGTACTGGCCCGCGGGCATTTTCCGGCTTCAATTCAATTGATATTTAAGGTTACCAAATGCTTTTCCAGGTAGTTATGTTCTTCTGTCTCTCGCATGGTCACCAAACCGTCCGGGGAAACCACCTTGGGAAGTTCAGAGGTTTTACCCTTCCCCAATTTTTTGCCGGTACGATCATAGACGACAAAGGGAATCGGCGCATTTTTACGGGGGCGCCAACCAAATACCCAAATATTGTCCGAAAAATCCATCATGATGGTCTGGACAGCCGGCCAGTATTCGGGTCTGGCCATGCCCTTCAACTTGATGTTCTTACCGATGGTGGCCAGGAAATCGTCTACCTGCTTATCGGTCAGGGGATAGCTCGGCAGGTCGACGGCAAAGGGGCGAGCCACTTTCTTGCCGGAAAAGTTCAACAGGTGCAAACGCTTGTCCTCGCCCCAGTTGACCACGGCAAATCCCTTACCGGCAGCGTACTTCAGTTTGGGTTCCCAATCCAACAACAGGCCGAAGACCCGGTCATTGCTTTGGAACTGGGCCAACTTTTTGGGCGCGTCCTGTTTGTGTTGGAAAAGCATCTTGCGCTGCCTTGTCTTCATATCGAAGAGAATCAGGCACACCTCGCCGGGCATGTGGCCGGACCAGTTGATCAGAGCCAACGCCCGGTGATCGTCGACAAAGTGGAAGAAGTGAAGCCGGTCATTGGGGAAGGGATGCTCGGCCAGCAATTTACCGTCTTTGTCCCAACGGCTGAAACGGCGATTGGCGTAATCCGTTACGGTCAGTATTTGTTGGTGAGGACACCATTGAATCATTCCCAGGTTGCTCATTTCACCGGGGCCCTGACCTTTTGAGCCCGCTCGCTTCAATTCCCTACCGGCAGCATCCATGAAGACCAGTTGGCCGTTGTCCTCATCACCCACCACCAGAAGATCCGACGACACTACGGCAACGGGGCAGTGTCCATAGATATCCAGGTCGGCCAGGTCGATCTGCCAAACCGGTTGGTCCGCTGTCTTTGAGATAATCAGGGCAATCCATATCGATAACAACATTTTCTCAATCCAAGATCATTTTCATCGAACCTCCACCGCGGTGAAACCGGGTAGGGTTTTTCCGGCGGCGCCGGGTGGGTTGAGTTGGTCTTCGATCCGAATGTACACTGCAACCCGATAGAAGGCCGATATTGTCAAGGCGGGATAACTTGCGGGGCGAACTTCAACTCCGGTATCTGAAAAAATCACACATACGCGGACATATTTAAAATAACACAAGGAACAGGTAGCGTAATATGAAAAACAAGCGATGTCTCAAGTCCGACGCGAGAGCAAAAAAGCCTGCCTTCTTCAGACCGGGACAGCCTCGCTTTCCTCGGCATCCGAATAGTGCTTCACGTGACGTTTGGAAAGCCTGTCGGCAGCAGCGCGCAGGTGCATGCCCAAAGAGCGAACCCGGCGACGGGTAAACCGGCTTGCCGGTCCGCCGATACTGACGGCGCCCTCGATATCGCCCATGGGCCCGCGAAACTCTGCCGACACGGCGACATAATCTCGTTCCAGTTCCTCCACGGCAATACCGTAGCCCTGCTCGCGAACCGTTTCCAATTCTTGAATAAAGACACTCGGATCGGTAATGGTGTTTTCGGTAAAACGGGCCAATGGCTCGCGCAGCAAACGGTTTCGGCTCTCTTCATCCATATAAGCCAGGATGGATTTCCCCGTGGAAGTGACATGTATCGGCCACCGGGTACCGATGTCCAAACTGGCTGAAACCAGATGCCGCCCCACGATACCGTCCAGAACCAGCATCTGATCGCCCACCAACACTTCCAGTGTAGCGGTTTCACCGGTCTGGGCGGACAGCGCTTCCAAGGTGGGCCGCACACTACCGCGCAGATCACTGCTCAGCAGCGCTTGCGATCCCAGGGCAATCACCGCGGGACCCAGGTGATAGGTACCGTTGGCGGGGTTCCGCGCAACCAGACCCTCACTCTCGAGCGCCGTCAGCAACCGGTGCGTCGTGGTCTTGGTGAGACCGATCGCCTGGCAGAGATCGCTAAGGGTGAGTTCCGGTTGTTGGGGTGAGAAGGCCTTGATTAAGCGGATCGCTCTTATCACGGCCTGGGTGCCCTGAGGGGCTTCAAGTCGCATGCTCATAACAACTCCGTTCCACATTATGGTATCACAGGATTTGAGTTTTGTCATTGATCCCCGTTTCGACCGGAGGGTTGCCTGACTTTTTCGGCATACCTAAAAGACTGTCCAGCATGGTGTTATCAGATTCTCAAAAATCCCGACCGGGTCATGCGACCGCCTAAGCCCCTTGAAAAAGTTGTCGGCGCCGGTTGTAGATTCTCATTCAACGAAAAGCATGCCACAATATGAAGCGCTGATAAGTAGGATCGGTCGTGGCAGGGCGCGACCGGATTGCAACTGCTCAGGATTGATATTAATCCCACGGTTCCTTTTGCCGATGATAGTATGGACGGAACAATTACCCAACGGGAGCGGAGTTGCCAATGTCTGAAGTTGTCGATATTACCAGGATTCAGGAGACATCAGACGGAGATATTGAATTCGAGATCGAATTGATAGAAATGTACCTCGACGATGCCCGAGACCACATCGGACAAATTGGCGCCCATGTTGACAATGCCAACGCCTCCGGGTTGAAACAATCGGCCCATACCCTCAAGGGAAGCAGCGCCAACATCGGCGCGGTGGGCATGCAGAAGGTGGCCTTCGATCTGGAGCGCGCGGGCGCTGAAAACAACATGAGCGTAGCCCCTGACCATCACAACAGACTAAAAGAGGTCTTTGAAGCAACCGACGTTTTCTTCCGCGATTATCTGGCTGAAATGACCTGAGACCCCCTGAAACCCCATCGTATCGTTTTTTAGGAAATCTTCCTCATTTCCTGTAACTTGGGGTACAATGCATCCATGCACATCGATCCTATCCGGGGAGCCCTATGGCTGAAGTTATGCTTATCGATGATTCGCGTCTGGTGGGGATGGTCATCCAACGCATCCTTTCCTCCCAGAACATCGAGATGATTCACGCCCGTACCGCGGCCGAGGTTTTCGGCTTTCGCGGCATGCCGCCCATGCTTCGGGAAAACAAGGTGGACCTGATTCTGCTGGATATCATCATGCCCGATATGGACGGGCTGGACATCCTGCGCAAGATCAAGGCCATGAAGGATGAGCGGAATATTCCGGTGCTCATGATCTCGGCCTCGGCGTCCGAGAATAACGTGGTCGAGGCCATGAACCGCGGTGCGCGAGGTTTCATCAGCAAACCCGTCGATCACGATAAGCTGTTGCAGGAGTTGGCCAGAATCGCGCCGGAAACCGGTTCCGACGCACTGGTTCACAAGCTGTCCGCTTTTATCGACCCCACACGCAAGGCCGAAGAAAGCCACGAGGAACTGATTGTCGGCTCGGCAGACCTGAACTACCTGTTGGAAATCCTGGACGGCGATGCGGACATGATGTACGACCTGGTATCCGTCTTCGTGACCGACATGCCCGCGCAATTACAGGCCGTGGAAGACGCCATCGGTTCCGGCGACCCGGTCCGAGTGCGGCGCTCGGCCCATACCTTTAAAGGATCGGTCAGCAACATGGGCGCCCCCCTGATCACCCAAAAGGCCTTCGATCTTGAGAAAATGGGTTCGAGCGGTAAACTGGACGGCGCCAAACCCCTGTTCGAAAGCATGAAAACCGAAGCCGACGCCCTCTACCATTCTCTCAAGTCCTGGCTGGATCACTAAGCCCCCGGCTCGGGAGATCCGCCTTCAGGAGGCCGTGGGTTTCAGTTCTTTGAACAGGCAAACCGTGCTGCCGACGTAGGGAACCAATAAAATAAAAGCCAGCCATTGCCACCGATTTTCCGGTTGGGGCCGGGTTTCGAACAGTTTCATCAAGGCCACGATATCCAAAATCACCGCCGTGGCAAGCACCATGATGATTATTGCCTTGGGCGGCAGGCCGACTTGGGCCACCAGACCGGAAAACATGATGAACGGCCAGACGATTACAGCCAACATCGCCGTCGCGAAAAGTACCGGGAAGACCATTCGTAACCACTGGAAGCGCTTCTTTTTTTCTGCCATGACACCCCTCCAAGCCCACACATTATGGTAGAGCCGCGCCGAATGTGCAACCGGTATCCGAAGGTGTTGCATCGCTGTTACACCTGTTACAGTCGGACCCGTTGACCTCTCGTCATAGCCTAAATACCTGGCTTTTGGAACAAAACCCATGCCCGAACATGCTGAAAAAAATATCGGGGTGTAACACGCGCCTGTCACCAGGGTTTTTTATTCACGATTTTTCAGCACTCAGCCCCTGTAAGTAAACAAGTTACCCAACCCCTGTTTTGGCATCGCGGCACGACCCCTGCTCTTTAGGGAGCCGGAGGTTAAATATGATACACTTTCGCGCTTTTACCCTGATCGATTCACTCCTTGCCTTGAGCATCTTGCTCGGCGCCGGACTCGGCATGGCTCGGCTTTCACAACAAAGCCTCAAGTTCTGGCAGGTTCAAAAGGAACAGGCCGTCGCCAGAGAAATCCTGGCCCAGATTCGCTTTCTACCCATTTCACGGCTGGAGACCTTCGGCACCCAATACTTCGATTTGAGGGGACAGCCCCCGGTTGGGGGGCGCCCGCACTTTACCCTGACCGTGAAACGGGAAATCCTGGAAAAAAGCACCTGGTGGGTCGCCAAACTTTCCTACACCGACCGCCTGGGACAATTTCGCGAGTTGATTTTCAGGAGGCGGGCATGAACAGGTTGCCTCGGGGCATTACCCTGGTTGAAATAACCATCAGTATGTTGATCGGTCTGGTGGTAGTCGGGTCCGTCATGAACCTGGCCCGCACCAGTACAAGAAGCCTTGACACCATCCGCCGCCGGGTTTCCGCGGTAGGAAACCTGGAAATGGCCGCGGAAGCCCTCGCCCTGAAAACAAGAGGGCTGGAATCCTCTTTTTGGGAAAGCTTTCCCTTGGATACGGACATTGCGCCCGTCCACCCCATGGATCACACGCACGGCGCGGTCCAATTCGCCGAGAAATGCAAGGACCGGACAAGCACCGCCTGCCTGGTCTGGTGGGACATCATCCCGCCGGACGAGACCCCCCGGGTTTATGTCGCTAATAGTTGGCACAATGACCGCTATCTGACCATGAGTCCGGCAGATCCCACCCTGCCGCCCGGCCCGCCGAAGAAGGTGGGAAATATGAGCGTCCTTTTGTTCATCACCGGCGCGAACCGCTTCTGCCGCCTGGTTCAGGACCTCGACGGTGAAACCCTGGTTCTGGCTCAATCTTCTCAACAGCCCTGGCGCGGCCCCGCCGATATCGTTCCCGGCGTCACCCGAATCGTTCATCTGGGGACCTTGGAAGTGGTGCACTGCACCCTTGCCGCACGGAAAGGGCTCGGTAATGACCTCATCTATCGACGAACCTATATCTCGGCCTCGAAGGGAACATGGCGCAACGCCCGACGCGTATCCGCCTACACCCACATGCAAACCATGGCCTGGCAACCCTGCCGGGAGAATAAACCGGATCGGTTCGTCCTGTTCGCCGCGCCCACCAGGGCCGAGAACCTGACCATCCCGCTGACCATCTCGGGCAAAACCTTTGATAAGGAGGTGTTCTGTGCCTCGCTTTCCTTTTAAACAGAGAGGCCAGGTGAGTGTATATGTACTGGGTATGGTCATGCTGCTGATGAGTTCGGCCATGGGCCAATTCAACTACATTCGCCTGATGAGCAAACGCGGCCAGGGCTATGTGCCGGGACTGCACAAGGACCAGGTACTGGTGAACGCCCCTATCCGGATCGGACAGGAAAGGGAACCCGGGTCCGGGGATTTTGTCATGGAAGGTGAATCGGGTCGTTTCACCTGGCTGAGCGATGCCGCCGGCGGCCTGGAAGTCCACCGCCTGGAACTCGAGTTCATCGATCACGATCACTGGCCCCGACCGGTACAACTCCGGGTTGCCGCCTCATCCTTCGAGGTGGTGATCCAAGGCTACCCGTACCCGTGAGGTGATCCCGTGAAAACAGGTTTGGACGAATGCGTGGTAGCTGCCGCGTTAAAAATTCACCGCACCCTCGGGCACGGTCGGCACCTGGCCTCCTACCGCAACGCGCTTACAGCGGAACTAGAACGGCGACGTCTGAAGGTGGTCGCAAATGTGCCTTTGCACGGCAACGGCAGGGGCAAGGGCTCCGAGTTCGATCGCGGCAATTACCTGGAACTGGTTGTCGAAGACCGCCTGATCCTTGAATTGAAAACCCTGGACCTGCTCTCGCCCATCCACGATGAGCAGGTGGCCACCTATTTACGCCTTGCCGAACCGAAAGACGCCCTGTTGATCAACTTCGGCGAGCGCTGCCTGCGTTACGGAATCCGACGCTTCAGAAAGTGGCGGGACCGTGTGCACGTGGACCCCTGGCTCCCCACTGGACAACCGGTCGGCAGGGAAAGCGCCGGGAAGGCTCGCCAAAGAGTTCGTCCCCAAGCGAAAACCACATGAGAAGGAGAAAGACCCCATGATAAAATCGATCCCATTACCGGTGGACGGGAGAGGCATCTTGGCCAATCAGGACCTGTTACAGCAAATGTTAGAGGCGGTACCCGAATCTTCCCGCCTGGCTTTTCTGCGGGAGGCGATCCTTTCGCTGAGCGACGAGAAACGCCGGGAGCTTCTGAACGGCTTGGATTTGAGGCCCGAATCGCCCTCGGCGCCGGCCGAGAACAACTGGTTGGCGTCAACCCTTTCCTCGGACACCCTGGACACCCCGGAACTCGCTCGACCCTCGCCGATAAAACCAAAACCCATGACCGAGGACCAAAAACAGGCGCTGATGCAAGCCGAACTGGCCAAGTTGGGCATGAAGAGCAATCCCCATGTCGGCAAACGCCGCATGCAACGCCAGATGGCCGGTTGCATTATGATCGGCCTGCTGGTTGCCGTTCTGGTAGTGGGACTGGGCATCGGAGGACGCAAGGCCTTTGACTGGGTTCGCGGCCGGATCGACCCGGCCCCGATCTCCGCTCCGGTCGCCGGTGACGAGAATAATTAGTTGCCCGGCAGGGCTTCCAAGGCGTTCTTCATCTCCATGGCCGAGGCAAAGCGATCCTCTCGTTTCAGCGCCATGGCTTTTTGGCAAACGGCGTCCATCTCCGGCGATACCTTATCGTTCAAGCTGGACGGCGGCGGCGGCGTCTCATTCAATTTCTGCCAAAGCACCCTTATCGGCGTGCCGGAAAACGGCGGCTTTCCCGTCACCAGTTCGAACAGGATGACGCCCAGCGAATAGATATCGCTCAGGGCGTCCACCTCGCCATAGGCGGGATCGACCTGCTCGGGCGCCATATACTCGGGGGTGCCCAACAGGTCGCCGGTACGGGTGATCTGCTCGCTTTCATTGTCCAACTTGGCCAGGCCGAAGTCCATGAGGTGAGGGGAATTGGAGGCATCCACCATGATGTTCGACGGCTTCAGATCGCGGTGCACGATGCCCTTCTCATGGGCCGCGACCAGGGCCGAGGCGATCCGCGCGCACAGGCGTCCCATCTCCACCGGGTCTCCCGGTTTTTCCCTGATCAATTGCGACAGGTTCTCGCCCTCGATAAAGTCCATGGTGAAGTAGTATTGGGGTTCTTCGCCGATCTCGTAAACCGTGACGATGTTGGGGTGCTTGATCTTGGCCAGAGCCCGGGCCTCACGGGTGAAGCGCTCGATTTGGGGTTTGGATAACTCGTGTCCCGGGAGAATGACTTTCAAGGCCACCGTTCGATCCAGGTTGGCGTTGTGCGCCTTATAGACCGCACCCATGCCGCCGCTGCCGATCTTTTTTTCCAGGCGGAAGTTACCGAAACGATCACCCTCGCTCAACGACCAGGTGACCTTGGTCTGAGAATAACTGGAAAATTCCTGCTTCTGCGAGATCTGGGTTTGAATACGCGCCAGGAGGACCGGAAAATCGATGGGTTTCATGATGTAATCGTTGGCGCCCTGGTTCAAAGCGTCTACCACGTCTTCCGACTCGCCCTTGGACGTGACCATGATGATGGGCAGCGTGGTTTTGGAGTAGGTTCTGCGGGCCTCTTCCAAGACATCCATGCCGCTGAGTCCCGGCATCATGATGTCCAGCAGCACCAGGTCGTAGTCGTCGGCATGAATGGCATCGAGCGCGGTCCTGCCGTCCTCCGCGGTTTTGACCAGGTAACCGCGACGCTCCAGCCTGCGACAAAGAACTTCCAGGTTGTAGACATTATCGTCGACAATCAGAATGCGCGCCTTTTCTTCCGCCAATCAAACATCCTTGAGCTCGGGTCTCTCTCCGGCAGTCAATCGGAAAAAAGCGTTATTGCTGCGCCCCTCTTCGCGATTGTCCCTATTTTAGTACAGGAATGCGAAGGATTTAACATAAGTTTTGGTTGGTTCCCCGGACCGATTGCGCTAAGGTGTCGCGGTGACCGGCTTTTCCGGCCTTGTGGAAGGGGGTGTCAGCAATGCAAGGTTTCGCCAAAGTTCTACTGTACCTGGCTCTGTTTTTCGGCATTTTCGGGATGTTGGGCATGCTTTTCCTGGTGGTTAGCAAAACCAATACGCGCGTGGTGCGACCCGATCGGCAACTGGATGAACTGATTGAAAACATGGCGATTCCAGGCCGTTTATCGGTTATGGTCGCGCGCAACAAGTTCGTCATTTACGACAAGCATCGACCCCTCGAAGAAAACAGCGACACGGCCTCCTACCCCTTGGGAAGCCTCGGCGAACTGTTTATCGCCCATGCCGTGCAACACCTGATCGACACGGAACAACTGGACCCGGACGCACCTCTCGACACCTATCTGCCGGATATCGATCCCTCCTTGCACCAATTGACAGCCGCCCATTTATTGACCCATACCTCGGGCCTGTCGCCGGACGCAAATTTGGAACAGCCCGGCGCGCCTGAACCGGGGCTTCGTTCGGAGTGGGCCGAGATCAATTATCGGTTGCTGGATCGCCTGGTCCGCATGGTCGCCGATCGATCGCCCTACCGAATTATCGAAGACAACCAGGTTCCCGCCCTGGCTTCAGCCACCCGAAAAAGCCCCGATCTGCCCCTGGAAATAACCGGCCTTCAATTTACGGAAGACCCGGACGGCATCGGCCTTTGGCGCGCTTCGGCCCGGGACTTGAACCGTTGGGAACTGGCCATGAATACCGGCATCCTGGCCAAATTGAAGACCCACCTGCGGGCTACGCGTCCGGCCGAACTGGCTGACGGCAAGCGCGGCCGGTTCGGGTTCGGCTGGGAGCTTTCGGAATATTCCGGTCTGCGACTGGAGGAATTCTACGCCCGTGAGAACCATTTGGGCGCGGGCATCTTCCGCTTTGCCGAGAAGACCTTTGCCGTTGTCATCCTCACCGATCAGGGCCCGGATCAACTGGATATCCGCGACCTGGGCCGCAAAATTGCCGATATCTACCTGGGCCGTGAATACCGGAGCGCTACGGCCGGCAAGTCGGAATCGGAATAGGATCCGCTGCCGGCAAAAAGCAATCTGCCCGACGATCACCACATCGCCGGGCAGGCAAAAAAAGCGGGCGGCTACCGTTCCGAAACCTCCCGCTTCAGACGGTAGGACCCGTGACATCGCCACGATGGTTCTTACCGCTTACCTCTCTGTAGATATCGCGCTCACCTCACGTTACCTCCCCGGTGCTTCACCGTGTAACGGCGCGATACTGATATATAGGCTTGAAAATGAATGTATCAAGCCTAACCACCCGAAACGGCGCAAGCATCACCTTGCGCCGTCTTTATACCGTTCGTAAAGGACAGGTAAACCCGGCCATAAATTTTTATACTTTCGTTTCTCTAAAATTTGTTGAAAACAGGGTCCGAATTCCGCCAAATCGCCCGGCCTCGGCTCCCATGCGGCGCCCCCGATATCACAAACACTTTTTCAGCACCGCGAAATCGAATCCTTTCCATTATAATGAGGTCACTCCAAGAGCGGATTGCGCCGACCGCGTCGCTCCGGACAATTTTGCCTGAACAGGCATTGGAAATCCCGGTAACAAGGAAACCCGTCAAGGCCGGCCCAGTTTCCGGCATGTTGCTATATTTTCAAGTTCGGAGGTCCGACCATGGTCAGGAATCGCGAGGTGGTTTGTTTCAGTCCCGGTGAATTCGAGGCGGAACAGCACTACTATACCCGTGTTCTCAACGCCCAGTTGCATCCCCTGGTCAAAGGGTTCTTCGGGCTGGGCAACAAGCGCATCGCCGAGCGCTACAGTCACCTGCGCCCCCAGGTTTCCAAGGAGGACATTCTCGGCGTGTTGTCCTCCAAACCCAACCACCTGAAATGGGCGGGCGCCGACCTGTTCTGCGTCACCAATGACGAGGGCGTGCGCCGGGTGGTCGTCATCGAACTCAACTCCTGCCCGTCCGGCCAGAAGTCCGCGCCCCTGGTGCACCAGGATATCAACGAACATGGCGGCTATCGCACCCTTTTGGAAAAAGCCTTCCTGCCCAGGCTCAAAAGGCGCGGTCCAACCAACGGCGGGTTGGCCGTGCTTTTCGACAAAAACCACACCGAGGCCGCCGGTTACGCCGGCTGCCTTGCCGACCTGGTCGATGAACCCGTCTACCTGGTACCCTGTTTTGCGGACGAGCCCGACCCATCCTGGCGATTCTGCGACAAAGGCGTCCTGTCCATTCGCACCTCGGCTGGAGAATGGCTGCCGGTTCGCGCCGCGCTGCGCTACGTAACCCAGAAACCCTGGACGCGCATTCCCCCCGTTACCAAGACCTATATCTTCAATCCTGTCCTTGCTTGTCTGGCCGGCGGGCGCAATAAATTACTGGCGGCCAAGGCCTACGATTTCTACAATGCCGAAGTGTTCCACACCGGTCTGGCCATCCGCACGCCCGAAACCATCTGGGACGTGGGCCTTGCCGAGGTGCCCATGTGGGTGAACCGCATGGGCGGTATCGCCGTGGTCAAGAATCCCTACAGCAATGCGGGCCAGGGCGTGTATACCATCACCAACCCGGGAGAACTGGACGCCTTTATGAGCGAGGAGCATACCTACGGCCGCTTTATCGTGCAATCCCTGATCGGTAACAGTAACTGGAGTTCCTCGAGCGGCAACGAGCGGCTGTATCACGTGGGTACCGTACCGGACACCAAAAACCGCATCTTCGTCGCCGACCTGCGCTTTATGATCGGCGTCGGCGAGGAAGGCTTCTTCCCGGTAGCCATCTATGCCCGGCGCGCCCGCAAACCCCTGGCTCACGAACTGACGCCCGATACCTCGTCTTGGGACATGTTGGGCACCAACCTTTCTTACAAGGACGACGACGGCGAGTGGCAATCGGAATCGGCGCGCCTGATGCTGATGGACAATCGCGACTTCAACAGGTTGGGCATCGGCCTGGACGACCTGATCGACGGCTACCTGCAAGCGGTGCAAGCCGCCATTGCCATTGACAATATGGCGCAAAGCCTGTTGACTAAGAAAGGAACTTTCAAACGTCGCTTCTTCTACTCCATCAACCCCGATCAGGAACTGGTTTCGGAGATATGCAGATGACCTACCGCGATACGAGGGACCACGCTGTCAAGCTGGTGCATAAGCTGGACCTGGATTATTGTCCCCGGGGCCATATCTCGCGCATGCGCCTGGTTTTGTACCACGACGGTCTGGGCGAACCGGGCTGTATCCCCGTGTTGGCGGCGCGCGGCGAAAAACCCGGGCCGGTCTTCGGGATCACGGCGGCCATTCACGGCAACGAGGTCAACGGCATTCCCGTCATCCACAAGCTGTTGAACAATATCGACCTGAGCAAGCTGCGCGGAACCCTGGTCTGCATTCCCGTGGTCAATGTACCGGGGATGTTGATGGGGACGCGCGCCTTTAACGACGCAACCGATCTGAACACCATCATTCCGGGTAGGGAGGACGGCCGCGACGGCGAGGTGTTCATCAACCGCTTTTGCAAGATGGTGGTGGAACAGTTCGATTACCTGGTCGACCTGCACACGGCCAGTTTCGGGCGCGTCAACAGCCTCTACGTGCGCGCGGACATGACCGACGAGGTGACCGCGGTGATGGCGCGCCTGCAACGGCCCGAGATCATCCTGCACAATACCCCTTCGGACGGTACGTTGCGCGGGTACGCCATGGAGTTGGGCATCCCGTCCATTACGGTCGAGGTGGGCAATCCCCATCGCTTCCACCCCGAATACATCCGACGTGCTCTGGCGGGCCTGCGCGCGGTGTTGAGCGAGGTCAAGATGATTCCCAAACGTCAACGCGCACCGGGCCCCACCCCGATCCTATGCAAGCGCTCCTATTGGCTGTACGCGGACCACGGCGGCCTGTTGGAGGTTTTTCCAAAAGTCACGGAGCTTGTTGAAAAGAATCAGGAAATCGCGCGCTTATTGGATATCTACGGCGATGTTACAAGGGTCTACCGCGCCCCGGAGACGGGTGTGGTCATCGGCAAAAGCGTCCACCCGGTAGGCCAGACCGGCGCCAGAATCCTCCATCTTGGCATCCTTGACGAATAAACGCCGATCCCCGTGCGGCCTGCTGCCGTTTGCCCGGCCCTGCCCGGGTTTGTTTTCACGAGCATAGGCGGGTGATTTGCCTGGTTGGTTTTGGTTGTATTCAGGGCAAAGCGGCCGACGGTGTTTTTGGGTTTTTCGGCCTGAAACAATCCTGTATCCGGCTTTTTACGACAAATACAGCCATATACCGTGTCTTACGGGGGAATGGCCTCATATTTCACCCTCATTCGTTGATTCTTCTTGTCGAGGGTCAAGGAATGAGCCCTGATTTCTCGATTCAAAAAGTCGGGGAGCAAAGAATCAGTCCTCATTCTT
>JAAUYB010093002.1_pt1 | contig 31857 bp, 26 predicted proteins | sample 7278071 | NCBI WGS metagenome assembly JAAUYB01 (sample SAMN14350121, study PRJNA611818) | marine sediment metagenome | isolation source: surface marine sediment (1.8m) | place: French Polynesia: Moorea | collected 2018-08 | reverse complement strand
GTAGTAATTCAGCCCGCACCAATCCACTGGCGTCTGGATCACCGGAAAATCGTCTTGCCAATTTGCGGGCAGGTGCGGGCCGAGCCCCTCAAGCACGTTTTCGGGATAGGCGCCTTTGAACACGCCGCCCAGGAACCAGCGGTTGTAATAGCCATCATGCAGGGCGGCCGCTTCGGCCGCGGCGGCGCTGTCATCGGCGGGTGTGGCCCATTCGAAATTGAACACCGCGCCCAGGTTCGACAGGCCCATGTCGCGCATCACCTGGGTCGCACGGCCATGCGCCAGCAGCACGTGATGCATCGCCCGCGCGGTGGCGCGGATGTCGCGCAGGCCGGGGGCGTGATGGCCCTCGAAATGGCTCAGCCACGCGACGCACCAGGGTTCGTTGATGGTTGCCACCGAATACATCCGGTCGCCGATCCGGCCCATGATGACGCTTGTGTACTCGGCAAACCAGTCGGCGATGTCGCGGTTGCGCCAGCCGCCTTGGTCGGCAAGGGCCGAGGGCAGCTCCCAATGATAAAGCGTCACGCAGGGTTTGATGCCGCGCTCGAGCATCGCGTCGGTCAGCCGGTCGTAGAAATCGAGGCCCTCGGGGTTCACGCTCCGCCCATCCGGCATCACCCGTGCCCAGGAGGTGGAAAAGCGGTAGCAGTCAAACCCGGCTGCGGCGACCAGATCGAGATCCTCGGCATAGCGGTTGTAGTGATCGCAGGCCCGCGCGCCGTTTTCGGCCCGCACCACATTTCCTGGCGTGGCGGCGAAATCGTCCCAATGGGTGCGGCCTGCGCCACCCTGCGCGTGGCCTTCGATCTGGTAGCTGGAGGTCGCAGTCCCAAACAGGAACCCCTCGGGGAAATCCGAACGGCGGTGTTTCATGGGTTATCCTTTTGCCGGGGCCGGGCCGGTGGAGGCGCCGATGATCAATTCGGCCTCCATCACTTCGGTCATCAGCGGGTTGCCGGGGGCGGCGATCATCTGCAAGAGCATTTCCGCCGCCCGCACCCCCGCCGCCCGGACCGAGCTGCGCGTGGCGGTAAAGATCGGCACGTCACCGCCATTCTTAAGATAGCTGAGATCGTCGTCATGGGTGACCACCGAGATGTCGCGCCCCATCTCCAGCCCGCTTTCGTGGATCGCCCGGCGGATGCCGATGGCGGTGATCATCGACGACACCAGAAAGGCCGTGGGCGGATCGGGCTGCGCCAGCATCTCGCGCGCCGAGCGATAACCATAGACTTCGGTCATCTCTTCGGAGCGCATCAGGCCGGTGTCAGCGTCCACCCCGCGGGCGGCCAGGGCGGCCAGATAGCCGTCGCGCCGCCGGTGGGCGAAATCCATGTGCTCCAGCCCGTTGATCAGTGCGATACGGCGGTGGCCAAGATCGAGCAGGAACTCGGTGGCGCGCAGAAAGGCGCGCTGGTTGTTGGTGTCGAGCCAGGCATATTCGGCGTTCACCTCGGACGCTCGGCCATGCACGACGAAGGGCAGGCCAAGGTCGGTCAACAACTCGATGCGGGGATCCGCCATGCGCGGGCCATGCACGATGATGCCGTCCACCGTGCCCCGGGCGCGCACCGTGCGGTAAAGCTCGGCCTCCTTGCGGTCATCGACCAGGCTCAGCACCATGTCATAGCCGGCGCGCACATAGGCCTCCCCCGCGCCGGCGATGAAATCGCCAAAGACCGGGTTCACCATCTCGTGCTGGGTGGAGACCGGAATCACATGACCAATCGCCATGGCGCGCCCGGTGGCCAGCCCCTTTGCGCGCGCATTGGGGCTGTAGTTCAACTGCCGCGCGGCCTCGACCACGCGTTTGCGGGTGCTCTCGCTGACCTCGGGATACCCGTTTAACGCGCGGCTGACCGTGGTCTGCGACAGATTCAGATGCTGCGACAGTTCTTTCAGGTTCATTGTGGCAGCGGTCCCAAAGCGCTTTCAATTCCATCTACGTTAGACATAGTTTTGCCGGGTCGGGAAGAGGCTTTGCATTTTGCCGTGAATCTCTGCGCTGCAGCATAATTCTGTCGGAAAACTGCGCATATGGAGATTGACAGGCGCGTGGAACTGTCAGACCCTCAGAGCGTCCAAAGCGCTTTGGGGTGACTCGGGTGCATGGGGTCGAAATGACAGCGCGGATGACCGCGCGATTTGGGAGGGAATACCATGAAAAACACGCTTTATGCGGGCGTGGCCTTTTGTGCGCTTGCGGCCGGTGCGGCGCAGGCGGGCGGGCATCTGCCGTTCACCCCGGGCGAGGGGGATTTCAACTGGGACAGCCTGAACGCGATTGCGGATCAGTATGACCTGACCGGCCAGACGGTCGAGATCACCGGCCCGTGGACCGGCAACGAAAAGGAAAAGGTCGACAAGGTCTTTGCCTATTTCACCGAAGCCACCGGGGCGACGGTGAACTATTCCGGCTCCGACAGCTTTGAGCAGGACATCGTGGTGTCGACGCGCGCCGGCTCGGCGCCGAACCTGGCGGTCTTTCCGCAGCCGGGGCTGGCGGCGGACATGGCGAGCCAGGGCCTCTTGACGCCGCTGGCCGATGGCACCGCCGACTGGGTGCGCGACAACTTTGCCGCCGGGCAGTCCTGGGTTGATCTGGGCACTTATGCGGGCCCGGATGGCGCCGAGGCGCTCTATGGTCTTTTCTATCGCGTCGATGTGAAGTCCTTTGTCTGGTACAACCCGATCGCCTTTGACGAGGCGGGGTATGACATCCCCGAAACCATGGAAGAGCTGAAAGAACTGACCGACCAGATTGTTGATGATGGCGGCACGCCGTGGTGCATCGGTCTGGGATCAGGTGCGGCGACCGGCTGGCCGGCGACCGACTGGGTCGAAGACCTGATGCTGCGCACTCAGCCGCCCTCGGTCTATGACGACTGGGTCACCAACGACATGAAGTTCGACGATCCGCGCCTGATCGCGGCGATCGAAGAGTTCGGCTATTTCGCGCGCAATGACGACTATGTCAGCGGCGGCGCGGCGGCGGTGGCCACCACCGATTTCCGCGACAGCCCCGCCGGTCTCTTTGCGATCCCGCCGGAATGCTACATGCACCGCCAGGCGTCGTTCATCCCGGCCTTCTTCCCGGAAGGTACGGTTGTCGGTGAGGATGTGGATTTCTTCTACTTCCCGGCCTATGCCGAAAAGGACCTGGGCAAGCCGGTGCTGGGGGCGGGTACGCTCTTTGGCATCACCAAGCCGTCCGAGGCGACCTCGGCCTTTCTGGAATTCCTCAAGGCGCCGATCGCGCATGAGCTGTGGATGGCGCAGGGTGGCTTCCTGACGGCGCATGCCGGCGTGAACCCCGCGACCTATTCCGAGGACAGCCTGCGCGCCCAAGGTGACATCCTGCTGCAGGCGACGACGTTCCGCTTTGACGCGTCCGACCTGATGCCGGGTGAGATTGGTGCGGGTGCGTTCTGGACCGGCATGGTCGATTACGTGACCGGTACCGACGCGTCCGAAGTGGCCGCCGGCATCCAGGCCCGCTGGGACAGCATCCAGTAACGCGAAAGCTGCTTGCAACAGCCAGGCCCTTCCCGTGCAGACAGGCGGGAAGGGCCACCTTCGGCCCACACCGGTCCAGATCAGAGACCGGAGCGGCCAACAGAAAGGGCGGCTTCGCCCATGTCTGAAACCGGGAGGGGGACCACCACATGTCACCGATACTTCAGGGCATTTTGACCATCGCATTCGGGGTCGGCGGCTGTGTCGCCTATTTCTACGGATCGAACTGGGTCCTCGACAAGGTCATCTTTCCCCCCAAACCCGACGACAATGGCCGCAACATCAACCGCGCCACGATTGTGCGCCCGTGGCTTTTCCTGTTCCCAGCGATGTTCGCGCTGGGGCTTTACCTGGTCTACCCGGTGGTCGGCTCATTCTACCGATCGCTCTTCAACCGGGCGGGCGACGAGTTCATCGCCTTTGGCAACTACACCCAGATGTTTTCCGAAGAGGGCTTTCGCATCGCGCTCTTCAACAATTTCCTCTGGGTGCTGGTGGTGCCCGCCGCCGCCACGTTCTTTGGCCTGCTGGTGGCGCAGCTGACCGACAAGCTGAAATGGGGCAACATCGCCAAATCGCTGATCTTCATGCCGATGGCGATCTCGTTTGTCGGCGCCTCGCTGATCTGGAAATTCGTCTACGCCAACGACCCTGACATTGGCATCATCAACGCGCTGCGCGATTTCTTTGGCGCGGCGCCGGTCGATCCGCTGCAGATCCCGTTCTGGAACAACTTTTTCCTCATGGTCATCCTGATCTGGATCCAGACCGGCTTTGCCATGGTGATCCTGTCCGCCGCCCTGCGTGGCATCCCCGAGGAAACGATCGAGGCCGCGATCATCGACGGCGCCAACCCGTTCCAGATCTTCTTCAAGATCAAGGTGCCGCAGATCATGGGCACCATTGTGGTGGTCTGGACGACGATCACCATCCTGGTGCTCAAGGTCTTTGACATCGTCTATGCGATGACCGGCGGCAATTTCGATACCGAGATTCTGCCCAGTTACATGATGGATTACATGTTCCGCGACGATGGGCGGGCGACGGCGGTGGCCTTTGTCATCATGATCATCGTCCTGCCGGTGATGATCTGGAACATCCGCCAGGCCCGGAAGGAGATGTGAGATGGACAATATTGCCGGTCAGAAATCCTCTCTTTCGCTGGTCACCAACGCCTCGGTTGTCTTTCTTGTGCTGCTGTGGCTGATCCCGACCGTCGGCCTCTTGGTCAGTTCGTTCCGCGACCGTGACCAGATCTCGGAAACCAGCTGGTGGACCAGCATGTTCCCGGTGGAATCGGCCTTCCGCGTCCAACCCGATGCCGGGGGCGCGACGCAGGAGGGCGACGTCTTTGTCCTGACGGGTAATGTCTTTGGCGAGGACGGGTCCGGCACGGTGTCTGCCTTTGGCATCGCCGCGCGGACGCCGGGTGCTGCGGCGCCGGGGCAGACCATTGCCCGCTTCCGCGTCGATGTCGACAAGGCGGGTGAGATCGACAATGAGCGTATCGTGGTCAGCTATCCGGCGGGTGAGGCGCCCACCTTCCCCGCAACCGATGACGATGGCAATGCGATCTTGGCCGATACGGCCGTGCTCGACCGGTCGCTAAGCATCGTGGGCAACGGCGACTTCACCTGGACCTCTGGCAAGGAAATCAGCCGCGCGCCGTCGCTCTATTTCATCGCTGAATCGCCGCCCGATTTCGGACTGCAGAACTACCGGCAGATCCTGACCTCGGACAATATGGACCGCGCCTTTATCAACACGCTGACGGTGACGATCCCGGCAACGATCATCCCGATCCTGATCGCCGCCTTTGCGGCCTATGCGCTGGCCTGGATGGATTTCAAAGGGCGGGGGTTTCTGATTGCCATGGTGGTCGGGCTGTTGGTTGTGCCCTTGCAGTTGGCGCTGGTGCCGCTGCTGACGCTGCACAACCAGGTGGGTATCGGCCAGTCCTTTGTTGGCATTTGGCTCGCGCATACCGGCTTTGGCCTGCCGCTAGCGATCTATCTTTTGCGCAATTACATGGTCGGTCTGCCACGCGACATCATCGAAAGCGCCAAGGTCGATGGCGCCACCGATTTCCAGGTCTTCACCCGGATCGTGCTGCCACTGTCCTTCCCGGCGTTGGCCAGCTTCGCGATCTTCCAGTTCCTCTGGACGTGGAATGACCTTTTGGTGGCCAAGGTCTTCCTGCCCTCAAACGCGGAAAGCTGGGTGATGACGGTCAAGATCGCCGATGACCTGCTGGGCTCACGCGGCGGGGATTGGGGCATCCTGTCAGCGGCGGCGTTCGTTTCGATCGCGGTGCCGCTGGTGGTGTTCTTTGCGATGCAGAAATACCTGGTGCGCGGCCTCTTGGCCGGATCGGTCAAGTAAGTACGGCTGTGAAGGATTAAGCCTGAATGACACAACAGTCCCAGATAAAGCTCGAGTCGGCCATCGTGCAGGATCCGGAGTGGTGGCGCGGCGCGGTGATCTACCAGATCTATCCGCGCAGCTACCAGGACAGCAACGCTGACGGCATCGGTGATCTCTTGGGCATCGCCCATAGGCTGCCGCATGTGGCCTCATTAGGCGTGGACGCGGTCTGGATTTCGCCGTTCTTCAAGTCCCCGATGAAGGATTTCGGCTATGACGTGAGCGACTATTGCGACGTCGATCCGATGTTCGGCAGCCTTGCGGATTTCGACATCCTGATCGCCACCGCGCACCGGCTGGGGCTGAAGGTGATGATCGACCTGGTGCTGTCGCACACCTCGGACGAACACCCCTGGTTTGTCGAAAGCCGCTCCAGCAAGGACAATCCGCGCGCCAATTGGTATGTCTGGGCGGACGCCAAAGAGGACGGCACGCCACCCAATAACTGGCTGTCGATCTTTGGCGGGTCGGCCTGGCAATGGGACACCACCCGCTGCCAGTATTACCTGCACAACTTCCTGACCGAGCAGCCAGACCTGAACTTTCACGAACCACAGGTGCAGGACGCTTTGCTGCAAGTGGCGAAGTTCTGGCTGGATCGGGGGGTCAACGGTTTCCGTCTCGATACGATTAACTTCTACGTCCATGACGCGCAGCTGCGCGACAACCCGGCTTTACCCGCCGAAAAGCGCAATCCGATCATCGCGCCGGTGGTCAACCCGTATACTTGGCAAGAGCATGTCTATGACAAGAACCGCCCTGAAAACCTGGCGTTCCTGGAACGGCTGCGCGCCCTGATGAACGGCTACAACGCCGCCGCGGTGGGCGAGATCGGCGATGACCTCAAGGGCTTGGAAATCCTTGGAGAATATACCGGCGGGGACAAGCGGATGCATATGAGCTACGCGTTTGAGCTTCTCTCCGCCAACAAGCCCTCGGCCGCCTACGTCAAAGGTGTGATGGATCACCTTGATGATGTCGCCGCCGATGGCTGGGCCTGCTGGGCGTTTTCCAACCATGATGTGCCGCGGCACGTGACGCGCTGGCAGCTGACCGACGCGGCGGCGCGGATGTATACCACGCTGATGATGTGCCTGCGCGGATCGGCCTGCATCTATCAGGGCGAAGAGCTGGCCTTGCCAGAAGCCGACGTGCCCTTTGAGGATCTGCAAGACCCGTACGGCATCCGCTTTTGGCCGGCGTTCAAGGGCCGCGATGGCTGTCGCACGCCGATGGTCTGGGAGTCCAGCAACCAGAATGGCGGCTTTTCCTCGGGCAATCCCTGGCTGCCGGTCAGCCATGATCACTTGCCTCGCAACGTGGCCGAACAGGAACAGGACCCAACCTCGATCCTGCATCACTATCGCAAGGCGATTGCCTTTCGGCACAGCCACACTGCGCTGCAAAAGGGCGACAAGGCCGAGGTCGGGGTCACCGACACCATTCTGCATTTCCGGCGCATCGACGGGGACGAGACGATTTTCTGCGCCTTCAACCTCAGCCCCGAGCCGGCCGAGATGGCCTGGCCCGAGGGCGATTGGCGGCAGATCGGGATCGAGCTCGGCAGCGCAGGCCCGGCACCGGACGGGCGGTTACATCTGGGGCCCTGGCAGCCGGCACTGGCGCTGCTGGTCAAGCAATAAAGAGATTAGGGAGGGGACGGCATGGCCAATCTGAAATTGACGGATGTCGCCAAGACATATGGCGGTACGGTCGAGGTGCTGAAGGACATCAACCTCGATATCACGCAAGGTGAGCTGATTGTCTTTGTCGGCCCGTCAGGCTGTGGCAAGTCAACCCTGCTGCGGATGATCGCCGGGCTGGAAAAGATCACTGGCGGCACGCTCGAGATTGATGGCCAGCGGGTCAATGATGTGCCGCCCGCGCAGCGCGGCATCGCCATGGTGTTCCAGTCCTACGCGCTTTACCCGCATATGACGGTGCGGGAAAACATGTCTTTTGCGCTGAAGCTGGCCAAGAAAACCCCGGATGAGATCAACGAGGCGGTGAACCGCGCCGCCAAGATGCTGCAGCTGGATCAATACCTTGATCGATTGCCCAAGGCGCTGTCGGGTGGGCAGCGTCAGCGTGTCGCCATCGGCCGCAGCCTGGTGCGCGACCCGAAGGTCTATCTCTTTGACGAGCCGCTGTCGAACCTCGATGCCGCGTTGCGCGTTGCCACGCGGATCGAGATTGCACAGCTGAAAGAGCAGATGCCCGACCGCACGATGATCTACGTCACCCACGACCAGGTCGAGGCGATGACGCTGGCCAGCCGGATCGTGGTGCTGGCCAACAAGGGCATCGCGCAGGTCGGCAGCCCGCTGGAGCTTTATGAACGGCCCAACAGCGAATTTGTCGCGCAGTTCATCGGCTCCCCCTCGATGAACCTCTTGCCGGGTGAGATCACCGGCACCGGTGAGCAGACCACCATCAAGCTCGAGGATGGCGGGCAGGCGGTGTCACATTACCCGACCACCGACGCCGATATGGGCATGAAGGTCAATGTCGGCGTCCGGCCCGAAGACTTCATCGAGACCGAGGGCGACTATGTCTATCACGGCACGGTCGACATCACCGAAGCGTTGGGTGAGGTCACGCTGCTTTACTTCCGGCCTGACGCCGAAGGGCGCGATGCGGTGATCGCCAAGCTGCCCGGCATCCACAAGGATGTGCGCGGCAAGGACGTGCGGCTGACCGCGACGCCGGACAAGGTGCATCTCTTCGCAAACGGGACGTCGTTGCTTTATCGCTGAGGCGCTTGGCTGCCCGTCAGTCCGGGCATTTGGCGCGGAAGCGCTCGCCGGTTTCGGTGTTGCGGTAAAGGCAGGTGCCGTCGTTATATTCCTCGATGACCGCCGCGGTGATCGCGCCAAGCGCGCCACCGATGATCGCGCCGCGCGCGCGGTTGTCGTCGTCGATGGCCGCCCCAATCGCAGCCCCTGCCGCGACGGTGCCCAGCGGTTGGGCACATCCGGCAAGGCCAAGGGTCAGAACAGGCAGAATGAAAATCAGGTTGCGCATAATCGCTCTCCTCTCAGCGGGATGCGTTTCCGGACGCGCGGAACGCTTCGGATGGGCCACGTGGCGGCCATCAACCGCCCGGAAGCACCTTAGTATCGCACAAAGCGCATGCGACTCGCCCATGCATTGAAATCGAAGCACGTGGTCGGCAAGAGCCCGCCGACGTGCGGACCCTTGCGTTTGACCCGCGCTACTCCACCGTCACCGGCCGCCGCGCGATCACACGTTTGCCCTTGCCCATGTAATAGCGCAGCTCATAGGCGCCGGGGGCCTCGGGCAGCTTGATGATCGTCGGGCTGTCTTCGCGGGTATAGACATAGGTCTCATAATCGCTGTCAGACGCGCCAACCGCCGACACCGCGATATAGTCGTCGCGGTATTCCGGCCCCTCCCAATGCACCGCCAGGTTACCCCCGGCCGGTCCGCTCTCGGCGGCCTCCAAAGTGGCGCTGACCTCGGTCAGGGTGATGGGTTTGCGGACCAGAACGCTTTCCCCACCCGAGGCGGCGACATAGCGGACCTCGTACTCCCCCGGCAGCGGCGGCATCTGCAAAAGCAGCGGATTGCCCTGGCGGGTGTAGGTATAGGCCTCGTAGCGCGGATCACCGACCCGCGCGACCGAGACATAGTCGCGCTCATATCCCGGGCCGTCCCAATCCACCACGATGCGGGCACCGGCGCGGGCCGTTTCCGGCGTGGTCAGGCGCGCGCCGACCTCGACCACTTCGATCACCTTGGTCGCCAGCACCGTGCGGTCCTGCGCCATGATATACCGCAGCTCGTAAGTGCCGGGGGTCAGCGGCATGGTCAGGTCCAGCGGCGCGCCTTCGCGGGTGTAGGTGTAGTTTTCATAGCGGTCATCCCCGGGCCGCGCGACGCTGAGATAGTCGTTGCGGTAATCCGGCCCGGTCCAGCCCACGGTCAGCTCTTCGCCGGCGGTGGCCTGTTCCGGTGCGTCCAGCGTGGCCGTGACTGCCGTCACCTCGATCATCTTGGTGGCGAGCACCGTGCGGTCCTGCGCCATGACATAGCGCAGCTCATAGGTGCCGGGCACCGCGGGCATGGTCAGCGATCCGGGGCTGCCATTGCGGGTATAGGCATAGTTCTCATAACCGCGGTCGCCGGGTTCCGAGATGGCGATATAGTCATTGCGGTAATCCGGCCCGGTCCATGTCACCGGCAGTTCGGCGCCGGCGAGGGCGCTGGCCTCGGCCTCCAGTGTGGCTTCGGCCGGGGTCACGGTGATCGTCTGGGTGGCCAGGATCTGCCGCCCATCAGCCATGACGTAACGCAGCTCATACGTGCCCGGTTCGGGCGGCATGATCAGCCCGCCAGGGCTGCCATTGCGGGTGTAGACGTAGTTCACATAGCCACGGTCGCCGGGCTCAGACACCGCGATATAGTCATTCTTCAGATCAGGCCCTTCCCAGGTGATCGGCACGGTGGCGCCAGCGACAGCGGTGTCGGGGCCAGTGACAGACGCCTCGGGCAGGAGGTTGGGCAGCACCAGAGTCACGGTCTGCGCACTGTCGCCGACGGTAAAGGCCAGCTCGGCGCTGGCCTCATCCTCGGGCCGCAGGACCGACGCGGTATAGTCGCCCGGCAGCAGGTCCTGCACCAGCGTCGCGCCACGTTCGAACTCCACAAGCATTGTATCGCCCTGGCGCAAATCCCACATCAAAGGTGTGTCGATCCGCGGGCCGTTTTGACCCGCGGTCGCCACCAGCGTCACGGCCACCGGCTCGGGCGCTTGGGTGACCTCGGTCAGCGCTGTCCCAAGCTCGGCCGCGTTGGCCGCGGTCAGAAATTTGCCGCCGGTCTCTTCGGCCAGGCACTGCATCTGCGCCCGCGCCGCGGGGTCAGCCACGTCAAAGCCGATCACATGCGCGGTGAAATCGGCGCCGGCCTCTTCCAAGGCGCGCGCCGCGGCGCAGGGATCGGGGTTGCAGGTCTCGATCCCGTCAGAGACCAGGATCACGGTGGCCTTTTCTTCGGTATGGCGCAGCGCCTGGGCGGCGGCGACCACCGCATCTGTCATCGGCGTCTTGCCGCGTGGCTGGATGCCGGTGACGGCCTGCGCAATCGCGTCGCGCGTGCCGGTCCCTGGCGCCACCAACGTCTCGATATCGGTGCAATCGCCCTTGGTGCGGTGGCCATAGGCCGTCAGCCCCAACTGCTGTTCGGCAGGCAGGCTGCCCAGAAGATCGCGCACCACATCCTGCGCGATGGTGATCTTGGCGGTGCCATCGATCTGGCCCCACATCGACCCCGATGCATCCAGAACCAGGATCGTGTTGGCGCGTTCCTGCGCAGGTGCTGCAAACGGCAAGGCGCAGGCCAGCGCCGCGGCAAACAGGCGAAAACGGGTCATTGAAATATCCCCCAATGCTGAAAATCTGCCCAGAGGGTCGCGCGTTTCCCCTTGTATCGCAACGGTGGAATTCCTGACAGCGGCGCGTTCTTGCTTCGTTCTCAATTTTCTGTTGGCGAAGCGGGCTGTCTCAACTATGTCTTAACCGTTGCATGGCGGGGGACTCATGGCCGAGTTGAAGCATATCGAGGTGCGCGGCGCGCGCGAGCACAACCTCAAAGACATCGACGTGAACATTCCGCGCGACCAGTTGGTGGTGATCACCGGCCTGTCGGGGTCGGGCAAGTCGTCGCTCGCTTTTGACACGATTTATGCCGAAGGGCAGCGGCGATACGTGGAATCGCTCTCGGCCTATGCGCGGCAATTCCTCGACATGATGGAAAAGCCCGATGTGGATCATATCGCGGGCCTGTCGCCGGCGATTTCCATCGAGCAGAAGACGACGTCGAAAAACCCCCGTTCCACCGTCGGCACGGTGACCGAGATCTACGACTACATGCGCCTCTTGTTCGCGCGTGTCGGCACGCCTTATTCGCCCGCCACCGGCCTGCCGATCGAGGCACAGCAGGTGCAGGACATGGTCGACCGCGTGATGGATATGGAGGAGGGCACCCGCGCCTACCTGCTGGCCCCCATCGTGCGGGACCGCAAAGGCGAATACCGCAAGGAATTCCTTGAGTTACGCAAGCAAGGTTTCCAGCGGGTCAAGGTCGATGGCCAGTTCTATGAGCTGGATGAACCGCCCACGCTGGATAAGAAGTTTCGCCACGATATCGACGTGGTGGTTGATCGTCTGGTGGTGAAAGAGGGGCTGGAGACGCGGCTGGCGGACTCGTTCCGTACGGCGCTGGACCTTGCCGATGGCATTGCCGTTTTGGAAACCGCCCCCTCGGCGGGCGAGGACGGCACCGTGCCCGAACCGACCCGTATCACTTTTAGCGAAAACTTTGCCTGCCCGGTCAGCGGCTTCACCATCCCGGAAATCGAACCGCGGCTGTTTTCGTTTAACGCGCCCTTCGGCGCCTGCCCGGATTGTGACGGGCTGGGGGTGGAGCTGTTTTTTGACGAACGCCTGGTGGTGCCCGACCAGACGCTAAAGATCTCTGACGGCGCGTTGGCCCCCTGGCGCAAGGGCAAGAGCCCGTATTTCCTGCAGACCATCGAGGCCATTGCGAAACACTACGAATTCGACCGCAACGCCCGCTGGAAAGACCTGCCCGCGCATGTGCAGCAGGTGTTTCTCTATGGCTCGGGCGACGACGAAATCCCCTTCCGCTATGACGAGGGCGGGCGGGTCTACCAAGTGACGCGGGCCTTCGAAGGTGTGATCCCCAACATGGAGCGGCGCTATCGCGAAACCGACAGCAGCTGGATCCGCGAGGAATTCGAACGCTACCAAAACAACCGCCACTGCGGTTCCTGCGGCGGCTACCGCCTGCGCGAAGAGGCGCTGGCGGTCAAAATCGCCGGCCTGCATGTGGGCCAGGTGGTCGAGATGTCGATCAAACAGGCATTCGACTGGTGCAAAAGCGTGCCGGAACACCTGACCAAGCAGAAAAACGAAATCGCGGTGGCGATCCTCAAGGAAATTCGCGAACGGCTGGGATTCCTGAACAATGTGGGGCTGGAATATTTGACGCTCTCACGCTCGGCCGGGACTCTGTCGGGTGGGGAAAGCCAGCGAATCCGTTTGGCCTCGCAGATCGGGTCGGGTCTGACGGGCGTGCTCTACGTGCTGGACGAACCCAGCATCGGGCTGCATCAGCGCGACAATGACCGGCTGATCACCACGCTGAAAAACCTGCGCGATCAGGGCAATACGGTGATCGTGGTCGAACATGATGAAGAGGCGATCCGCGAGGCGGATTACGTGTTCGATATCGGCCCGGGGGCCGGGGTGCATGGCGGGCAGATCATCAGCCAGGGCACACCAGCGGATGTCGCGGGCGATGCGGCCAGCCTGACCGGCCAGTACCTGTCAGGCAGCCGCGAGATTGCCGTGCCGGCGACGCGCCGCAAGGGCAACCGCAAAAAGCTCAAGGTGGTGAAGGCCACCGGCAACAATCTCAAGGGGGTCACCGCCGAGTTCCCGTTGGGCAAGTTCGTCTGCGTGACCGGCGTGTCGGGTGGCGGCAAATCGACCCTGACGATCGAGACGCTGTTCAAGACCGCCAGCATGGCGCTGAACGGCGCGCGGCAAACGCCGGCGCCCTGTGAGACGATCAAGGGGTTGGAGCATCTCGACAAGGTCATCGATATCGACCAGCGCCCCATCGGACGGACTCCGCGTTCAAATCCAGCGACTTACACCGGGGCCTTCACACCGATCCGCGACTGGTTTGCCGGCCTGCCCGAGGCCAAGGCGCGCGGCTACAAACCCGGGCGGTTCAGCTTTAACGTCAAGGGCGGGCGCTGTGAGGCCTGCCAGGGTGACGGGGTCATCAAGATCGAGATGCACTTTCTGCCCGATGTTTATGTGACCTGCGAAACCTGCAAGGGCGCGCGGTACAATCGCGAAACGCTCGAGATCAAGTTCAAGGGCAAGAGCATTGCCGACGTGCTCGACATGACGGTTGAGGACGCGCAGGAATTCTTCAAGGCGGTGCCGTCGATCCGCGAAAAGATGGATGCGCTGGTGCGCGTGGGGCTGGGCTATATCAAGGTCGGCCAGCAGGCGACGACCCTGTCTGGGGGCGAAGCGCAGCGGGTCAAGCTGTCGAAAGAGCTGGCCAAACGCTCGACCGGCCGAACGCTCTATATCCTGGATGAGCCGACCACCGGTCTGCATTTCGAAGACGTGCGTAAGCTCTTGGAAGTGCTGCATGAATTGGTCGAAGCGGGCAACACGGTGATTGTGATCGAACACAATCTCGACGTGATCAAGACCGCCGACTGGATCATCGATATCGGCCCCGAGGGGGGTGATGGCGGGGGTGAGATTGTCGCCGTTGGCACCCCGGAAGAGGTGGCCGAGGTTGGTCGCAGCCATACCGGCCAGTACCTCAAACCGATGCTGTCGGCCAAGAAATCCGTCGCCGCGGAGTAGGGCGCGTGAACCTCTCGAAGCTGGCCACTTTGCGCGCGGATACGGGCAATCCGGTGCGTGCTGGATTGATTGGCGCGGGCAAGTTCGGCTCGATGTTCCTGGCGCAAGTGCCGCATATCGCGGGGCTTGAGGTGACGGCGATTGCCGATCTGGACGTGGATCGCGCGCGGTCCGTCTGCGCTGCGGTGGGCTGGGATGTCGCGTGCATCGACGCCACGGCTTTCGTTGAAGATGGTACTGCCCTCGCAGCACGAGACGATGTGGACGTGGTGATCGAGGCCACAGGCAACCCGCGCGCCGGCATCACCCATGCACGGGCCGCGATGGCGGCGGGCAAACACGTGGTCATGGTGAATGTCGAGGCCGATGTGCTCGCCGGGCCGGTTTTGGCCCGCGAGGCGGCGCAGGCCGGCTTGGTCTATTCCATGGCCTATGGCGATCAGCCCGCCCTGGTGGCCGAAATGGTTGATTGGGCCCGCGCCACCGGCTTTCACGTCGCCGCGGCGGGCAAAGGCACCAAGTACCTGCCCAGCTATCACGCGGTCACGCCGGATGATGTCTGGGCGCACTATGGGCTGAGCCCCGAGGACGCGGCCAAAGCGGGGATGAACCCGCAGATGTTCAACTCCTTCCTCGATGGCACCAAGAGTGCGATCGAAATGGCCGCGATTGCCAATGCTTGTGGGCTCGACGTGCCCGAGAGTGGTCTGGCCTTCCCACCTTGCGGGGTGGACGATCTGGCGCATGTGCTGCGGCCGCGTGCGGTGGGGGGGCAGCTGGATCATAGTGGCATGGCCGAGGTGGTCTCGAGCCTCGAACGTGACGGGCGCCCTGTGTTCCGCGATCTGCGCTGGGGTGTCTATGTGGTGCTCGAGGCGCAGACCGACTATGCCGCCGCCTGCTTTGCGCAATATGGCCTGCCGACCGATGACACCGGGCGCTATGCGGCGATGTATAAGCCGTTTCACCTGATCGGGATGGAGCTGTCGATCTCTGTCCTGTCGGCCGCGTTGCGCGGCGAGGCCACCGGCGCGCCGCGCGCCTGCCGCGCGACGGTTGTGGCGGTAGCCAAGCGGGATCTGAAGGCGGGTGAGGTGCTGGACGGCGAAGGCGGCTATACTGTTTGGGGCCGGGCTGCACCGGCAGCCAGCGCCGGTGAGGCACTGCCCATTGGCCTGGCGCATGGCGTCGCGCTGACACGTGATGTCCCCGCAGGTGCGGTCATCAGCCAGAGCGACGTTGTCCTGCAGGACGACCCGGTTCTGGCGCTGTATCGTCAGAGCCTGGCTTTACGTGGCTGACCACAGCGAGGGCCCGGCTGAAGACGCCGGGCCGGGGGTTCATTCCTTGGCCTTGGACGTATTGATCCCCAGCAGCGCGTAGGGCGGGCAGGTGCCCAAGGCGGCGGTGGCCAGCATCACCACGCCGACGATCCCGGCGATCCAGGCCAGAACGCCCGAGAGCGTCGTCAGAGCCAGCAGCAATGCAACCACGCCAACAATGCCGCGAATCGTGCGGTCGGTGGTGCCTACGTTCTTTTGAAACATGTCGATCTCCATGAAAATGGGGTCTGTCCCCCTTGTAGATCAACGTATCAGATAAATGGCATATATAGGATGTGGCATTTCGCGCCGGGCGTGTCAGAGCAGCCCGGCGTCCTCATCGGCCAGCTCCTTCGCCGTTCGGGGCAGGGGGGCGGCAGGCGCCTTGGCCTTGGGCAAGCCAACAGTCGCTTGCGGAATGGCCGCGGGAAACGGCTGTTGCGGCTGCGACTTGGCAATCTCGATCTCGCCGCGCAACTGGCGCAGCAGGGTCCGGTGATCGGCTTTGCGCTTGACCTCGGCGGTGTTGATCTGGCGCGTCCGGTCGAGCGCCTGGGTCCACACGGCTTGGTCAAGATGCACACTGTTTTGCGGCCGTTTAACGCCAAAGCCGGTCTCATAGACCTGCTTGCCGAACAGCACCGTACTGTAGGTGCTGGTGGTAAAGAGGTACTGGGTTTCCAGATCGGTGGGGGCCGGGGGCCGGTGTTTCCAGATCTCCAAAAGCTCAGCCAGCCGGTCCGGCATCTCGAGGCTTTCGCGGGCATCGATCCAGTATTGGCTGTCGGTCCGGTTGTTGAGAGCGTAGTGCAGGCAGATGAAATCCCGCACCTCGTTGTAAAGCCCATCGACCGTCTTGTTGTACTGTTTGCGCAGCGGCTCGGCATAATCCTTGTCGGGGAAATGCGTCGCGAGCCAGCGCACCCCCATGTCGATCATGTGGATCGCCGTGGATTCCAGCGGCTCGATGAACCCACCCGACAGACCGATCGCCACGCAGTTCTTGACCCAGGCCTGGCGCGCGCGACCGATCCGCATCGGGATAATCCGTGGCTCGGCGTCTTTGCCGGCGGGGCCGAGATGGGCGAGGAATTCGTCGCGCGCCTCATCATCGGTGCGATGCGACGAGGAAAACACATAGCCGGTGCCGATCCGATTGAAGAGCGGCACACGCCAGGACCAGCCAGCGCCAAGCGCGGTCGATCGCGTGGCGGGCTCAAGCTTATCCGGGTCGGGATGCGGGATCTGCACCGCCATGGCGCGGTCATTGCCGAGGTATTTGGAATAGCTGACAAAGGGTTCCTTTAGCGCGTCGCCGAGGATCAGGCTGCGGAAGCCGGTGCAATCGACGACCAGTTCGACTGCATGCCGGCCGCGTTCCTTGAGTTGCACCGCGGCGACATATCCAGCGTCGTTGAGCTCCACGCCTTCAACATCATCGAGGATGTGGCGTATACCGCGCTTCACACCGATATCACGCAAAAGCCCGGCAAATTTCACCGCGTCGAGGTGAAAGGCATAGGCCATGCGGCTGTCATTCTTGGGCAGGTTCAGCATCCGCGGGCCCTTGCAGGCGGTGACCATGTCCATCATCGGCGAGTAAGACTGCACATAGTCGCGCTGCCCGGCGCCATAGCTGCGGTAATACCCGGCCCAGTCATGCCCCTGCAGCGGCGGCGCGCTGGAGAAGGGGTTGATATAGCTTATGAAATCGCCGTTCTTGTCGACGTTCCAGTTGGAGAACACAACGCCCAGCTTGAAGCTGGCATTGCAGGTCTTGAAGAACTCCTGATCCGGGATGCCCAGCATCTTCAGGGTCTGCGGCATGTTCGGCACGGTGGCTTCGCCGACGCCGACGGTAGGGATGTTGGGCGACTCGATCAGGGTGATGTCGACATGTGCATCCAGCACCCGGCGCAAGAGCACGGCGGCCAGCCACCCGGCGGTGCCGCCACCAACGATGGTCACGTTGCGAATTGGGTCGCCCATATTGTCTCTCCCCCGTTATATGCCGCGCACCGGACGCGGAGGCTTTCGCTAGGGATATTGATAGCGAGCAGGTTGCCGTTTGGGCAAGCGCCAAGGGCCGCCCGGCGTCACAGCGCGCTTTGATGAGGCGTGCAATCCACATCTGTGCAAGCGTGGGTGCCGCCGCGGATTGATCCTGGCATGCTGGAGTTGGCCGTCAGCTTCGGCTGCGGCTTTCAAAGCGTGGCAGCATGGCGCTGAAATCGCGGCCCTTGCCACCTTCGTCCTCGACAAAGTGGCGGTAGAGGTCGTGTGCCGCCTTGCCAAGGGGCGTGTCGGCATCCACCGCCTCTGCCGCCTCCTGGCTGAGACCCAGGTCTTTCAGCATCAGCTCGGCGGCAAAGCCGGGCTGGTAGTCATTGTCTGCGGGCGATGTCGGGCCGACGCCGGGGGCCGGGCAATAGGTGTTCATCGACCAAGACGCCCCTGACGAGGTCGAGACAACGTCGAACATCGCCTCCCGCGCGAGGCCCAGTTTGTCGGCGAGTGCAAAGGCCTCGCAGGTGGCGATCATGGTCACACCAAGGATCATGTTGTTGCAGATCTTGGCCGCCTGGCCACTGCCGGCGGCGCCGCAATGCACGGCCTTTTGGCCCATGATGTCAAAGAGCGGCTTGGCCTTGGCAAAGGCCTCCTCCGTGCCGCCAACCATGAAGGTCAGCGTCCCGGCAGCCGCGCCACCGACGCCGCCCGACACCGGCGCGTCCAAGGCGCCCAGACCAGCAGCGGCGGCTTGGTCGGCCACGGCGCGGGCGCTTTCGACATCGACGGTCGAACAATCCAGCAGTACGGCGCCAGGCGCCATGGCCGGGATCACCTCATCGGCGACGCTGCGCAGGATGGCGCCATTGGGGAGCATGGTGATCACCACATCCGCGCCTTTGGCGGCCTCAGCGGCGCTGGCGGCCGGCGTAGCGCCGTCAACGCTTGTGCCCGCCACGTCAAAGCCGGTCAGGTCGTGCCCGGCCTTGATGAGATTGGTCGCCATCGGACCACCCATATTGCCCAAACCGATGAATGCGATTTTCATACCCCGCTCCTTTCGTTCGAATGACAGCCTCACGCCGCGCAGCGGTTGCAGCATACGGGACATGTCGATCGCGGGAACCCCATCCAAGTCATGTTGCCATTTCGGCTGCCGGTCCTTGTCGATGATCGCGGCGCGGATGCCTTCGAGGAAATCGCCATGCTCCATGGCGCGGTGGGTGAAGCGGTATTCCAGCTCAAGCGCCTTGCGAATGGTGGGTGTGCCCTGACGCAGGCGGTGCAGGATCTCGAGGCTGCAGGCCATCGACAGCGGCGCGTTTCGGGAGAGCGCCTTGAGCGCGGAGGCGGCGAAGTCATCCTCGTCGCGCTGCAGCGCGTTGAGCACATCCCGCAGCGCTTCGCCGGCAAAGAGCTGATCGATCTGGGGTTGCTGTTCCGCCAAGGTGCCGTCCGGGGCGGATTGCGTGAAGGTCGGCAGCACAGACGGGTCGCCGCTGTCGATCAGAACCGACTTCGCCGCCTCCCAATGCGTCTCGGGGATGAAGAGATCGGCAAAACCCGCCAAAAGCGCATCCGCCGGCCCCATCCGCGCGCCGGTGAGGCCGAGGTATTCACCCAACCGCCGGGGGGCTTTGGCCAGCAGGTATGAGCCACCCACGTCCGGAATCAGACCGATCCCGCATTCCGGCATGGCGATCTTGCTGCGTTCGCCGACGATACGGTGCGAGCCATGGCAGCCAACGCCAACCCCGCCGCCCATGGTGAAGCCCTGAAGAAAGCTGACGACGGGTTTGGGGTATTCTGCGATCAGCGCGTTCATCCGGTATTCGTCCCGCCAGAAGCGCTGGCCAAAGGCAAAATCACCCGCGGTGCCGGTGGCATACATCTCGGCAATGTCGCCGCCGGCGCAAAACGCCTTGTCACCGATGGCATCGATCAGGATCAGCTGGACATCGTTGCTATCACGCCACGCCCAAAGCGCGTCTTCAATCGCAAGACACATGTCATAGGTCAGCGCATTCAGCGCCTTGGGCCGGTTCAGCGTGATCCGGCCGGCATGGCCCTCGGTACGGATGTGAATGTCGGTCATGGGCGCTCCGGTGCAGCTAGGGGCCAAAAATCTTGCAAGATTTTTCGCAAATTTCTTACTCAAGAAATTTGGCGCGGGTGGGGAGGTTAGCGCGCCAGCATCTGACGGGCGACGATCAGGCGCATGATTTCGTTGGTGCCTTCGAGGATCTGATGCACCCGCAGATCGCGCACCAGTTTTTCGATGCCGTAATCCGCCAGATAGCCATAACCGCCATGCAGTTGCAGGCATTGATCCACGGCCTTCGACCCCGCTTCAGTGACGAATTTCTTGGCCATTGCGCAGAACTTGGTGGCGTCGGGTGCGCCAGTATCGAGCTTCCAGGCCGCCTGGCGCAGAAAGGTGCGGGCCGCTTGCAGCTCGATCTCCATATCCGCCAGCCGGAACTGTAGCGCCTGGAACTGATCGATGCTTTGGCCAAAGGCCTTACGTTCGCCCATATAGGCCAGTGTTGCCTCGAGCCCGGCCTGCGCGGCCCCGAGCGAACAGGCGGCGATGTTCAGACGCCCCCCATCCAGGCCGGCCATGGCATAGCGAAACCCCGCGCCCTCATCGCCGATGCGGTTTTCCATCGGGACAAAACACTCGTCGAACTGCACCTGTCGCGTGGGTTGTGAGCGCCAGCCCATCTTGTCTTCCAGCCCACCATAGCTGAGCCCTTGGGTGCCGTGGTCGACAATCACGGTCGAGATGCCTTTCGGCCCGTCTTCGCCGGTGCGGCACATCACGACATAGGCATCGGAATAGCCGCCGCCCGAGATGAAGGCCTTGGTGCCGGTCAGCGCATAGCCTTCGTTGGACTTCTCGGCGCGGGTCTTCAAAGCGGCCGCGTCCGAGCCGGAGCCAGGTTCGGTCAGGCAGTAACTGAGCACGCACTCCATGCTCAGAACCCGGTCCATGTAGCGCGCCTTGAGGGCGTCGTCGCCAAAGCTGTCGAGCATTCTGGCACACATGTTATGGATCGACAGGAAGGCCGCGACCGAGGGGCAGGCCATGCTGAGCGCCTCGAAGACCAGCGCGGCATCCAGCCGCGACAGGCCTGACCCGCCGGCCTCTTCGCTGACATAGAGACCGCCGAACCCTAACTCGGCCAGGCGCGGCCAGAGCTCTTTCGGGATGGTGCCGTCCGCCTCCCATTGACGGGCAAAGGGCGCGATATGCTCTTGCCCAAAGGCATGGGCCATATCGAAAATGGCGGTTTGTTCCTCGGACAGGGCGAAGTCCATCAGGCGCCTCCCTCGCTTGAATTGAACACTTGTTCATAATCTCACCTGAATCGGCTGATGATGCAAGAGGTGATGACGTCGAGCCGGGCAGGGGCGCTGCCCCTCTGCCGCCTGTGGCGGCATTCGCCCCGAGGTATTTTGAAACCAGAGAAGCAGGGGATCAGCCCTTGGCCAGCGTGTCGCGGATCACGGCCTCGGTGCGTTCAAGCAGCACGGCGTTGTCGAATTTCTCGACCGCCGTGGCGCGGGCAGCTGCGGCCATGGCGCTGCGGTCGGGCATGTCGAGCACCTGGGTGATCAGATCAGCAAAGCCGCTTTCGTCCCATTCCCCGACCAAGAACCCGTTTTGCCCGTGGTCTACCGCCTCTGGGATGCCGGCATGGCGGGTCGAGAGCGTAATGCAGCCTGCGGCAAGCGCTTCTTGAATCGCGGTGGGTAGGCCTTCGGTATTGCCGTCTTTGGCGGTGATCGAGTGCTGCAGGAACACCTCGGTCGTGGTGAGCGTTTCCCGCACCGCATCGTGGGGCAGGGCGCCGGTGAAGGTGACTTGGTCCGCGACCCCCAGCTCAGTCGCAAGGCTGCGCGAAGGCTCCAGCAGCGGGCCGTCGCCGATAAATGTCAGATGCGCGTCGCGCCCCTTTGCGGCGCTGGCGAAGGCGCGCAGGGTGATGTGGGGGGCTTTTTTCTCCACCATTCGTCCCACGGCAAGGAAGCTGCCGGGCGTCTTGGGGCCGGGGGCAAAGCGGCGGATATCGACGCCCGAGGGCATGACATGCGCGTTGGTATGTGTGACGCCGTGGCGGGCGAGGTTGTCGAGCAGGAACTGGCTGACGGAGAAGATGCCGGCCAGGCGCGGCATCATCAGCTTGTAGGAGCGGACCCGCTGCGCCGAGTTCAGGGCGCGGCTAGCATCTGTACCGCGGAAATAGCTGAAGACCGGAATGCCCAGATCGTTGCCCAGCTTGGCCACGACCAGCGCCTGCGTGCCGAACTCGGCCAAGATCACGTCGACCTCCTGGGCGCGCAGCCAATCGGCCAGCCGGGCGCGATTGTCACCGTAAGGCAGGCGTGAGGTGCCGTAGCGCGCCGCCCCCCAGGCCGCCGCAAAAGGGGCGGACAGGCGATCTCGCAAGGACAAGGGCGCGCGGCGGGTGAAGACCGGCTTGTCATAGGGATCCTCGCCATTGTGCCGGCCACAAAGCACACAGGTATTGCCGCCGAACATATGCGCGATATGCCGGTTGATGAACGTCTCACCCATCACATGGTAATCGCTGGTGGCGATGCACACTTTCATGCCGGCCCTTTTGCCTGCCGGCACGCGCCGGTGCAAGCGACGACAAGCGCACGTCGTCAGAGACCCTCGTGGTACTCTTCGATCAGATGGGCCACCACGGCGCGCATCTGGTCGGCGTGATCGGCGCCCTTGTCCGCGGCCGCCTGGCGTACGGCCCGCTGGCGGCGCGTCGAGTTGCCTTCCAGCGCGATGCTGCGCGCGCCTTCCAGTTCGGCAAAGCAGCCGAGGATCGCGGCGTCTTCCTCGATCAGCTCGACCAGCTCATCCATCAGATCGGGCATCGGCACGATGGCGGCGCGGCCGAAATCGATCAGCCCCTCATCGACGCCATAGCGTTGCGCGCGCCAGCGGTTTTCGCCGATCAGGAAGAGGTCGTAGAGCCGCCAGCGCTGGTTGCGGTTCCGCAGCCGCCAAAGCATCCGGAGGATACACTGGTTGAGCGCCGCCAGCGTCAGCGTGTCCTCAAGCCGCGGCTGCACATCCATGATCCGGGTTTCCAGCGTCGGGAAGTTGGCCGAGGGGCGCAGATCCCACCAGATCTTGGTGCTGTCTTCGATCACTTCGAGATCGATCAGCGCGTTGACCGAGCGTTCGTAGTCTTCCCAGTTCTGCACCTGCGGCGGCAGGCCTGTCCGGGGCAGATTGTCAAAGACTGAAATGCGGTACGAGGCCATCTGGGTGTCTTCGCCCTGCCAGAACGGCGACGAGGTCGACAGTGCCAGCAGATGCGGCAGGAAATACGACATCTGGCTCATCAGATCGGCGCGCAGCGGGTTGTCGGCGACGCCCACATGCACATGCATGCCGCAGATCAGCATGCGCCGCACCACACCGCCGAGATCGCGTGAGAGATCGTTGTAGCGTTCCTTGTTGGTGTGGTGCTGATCCTTCCAGTCGGCCAGCGGATGGCAGGAGGCGGCGATGGGCGTCAGGTTATGCTTGGCAGCACAGCGCGACACGGTGCTGCGCAGGCGTTTAAGATCGTCGCGGGCCGCCGCGATATCGGCGCAGACCTTGGTGCCAATCTCGATCTGGCATTGCAGAAATTCCGGGCTGACCTGTTTTTCCAGCTCGGCGGCGCATTCCTCCATCAGGCCTTCGGGCGCTTCGGCGAGCGCGAGGCTGTCGCGATCCACCAGCAGGTATTCTTCTTCGATGCCAAGCGTGAAGTCGGGCTCTTGCATGGACGTCTCCCGTGTCTTTCCGGCCATTCAGCGCGAAAAACGCGGTTAGCGCAATAGCTTGGCGGCAATGGGATCAGTCGTTCAGCCCGTGCAGCGCCCGGCGTCCGACATCCCCGAGGCTGAGAAAGGCCCGCACCTCGTCAAAGTCGCGATAGACGCCCATCTGGTTGGGCGCCTGCATGTCGCGCAGGCTTTCATACATCCGCGCCACGCCAAATGCGATGTCGGAGGGCGCGTAAATCGCTGTCAGGGACGAGGATTTGCGCCCGGTATAAACCGGCATCAGTTTGGCCACCATGCTGAGCATTTGTGGAAAGTCGATATCGAATTCGGTGCCTTCGCTGAAATCGAGAAAGAAATTGTGGCCGGTATCGAATTGCGGATCGCGGGTGTATTCCAGAATTGACTGCACATTGTCATGGGTCGTCAATCGCCCCGAGTAGCGGACGGCAACCAGGTTCAGCTCTGGCAGAATACGGTAGGAAACACCCATGGATGAACTCTGTGACAGCTGAGGGAACGCAACACGGTGCAATTCGGGTCAAAACCCGCCCAAATTTATGGCAGTATTGCCTGCAATTGTGTCTTTAATGTGTTCAACTTATGATTGTAAAGCGCCCTTTGGGCGTCTTGTTTGATTGCTGCCGTTTTCGTGCATCACAAGTTATTTCAGCGCGTCAGTGTAATTGAACGACGCACCCCGGGGACGAGTCCCCGAGGTGCTACAGGATCAGTCCATCTGCTTAAAGTGGAACTCGCCACCTTCTTTCAAGCCAGACGGCCAGCGCGATGTGACAGTCTTGGTCCGGGTGTAGAACTTGAACGCATCGGGCCCGTGCTGGTTGAGATCGCCAAAGACCGATTTCTTCCAGCCGCCAAAGGTGTGATAGGCCAGCGGCACCGGAATTGGCACGTTAATTCCGACCATACCGATATTGATCCGATTGGCGAAATCGCGGGCGGTGTCGCCATCGCGGGTAAAGATCGCGGTGCCGTTGCCATATTCGTGGTCCATCGCCAGGCCAATCGCCTCTTCATAGCTTTGCGCGCGGACGGTGGACAAAACCGGGCCGAAGATTTCGGTTTTGTAGATATCCATGTCTTTTGTCACGCGGTCAAAAAGATGCGGGCCGACAAAAAAGCCGTCTTCATAGCCCTGCAGGCTGAAGTCGCGGCCATCGACCACCAGCTCGGCGCCCTGGTCGACGCCGGTTTCGATCAGCCGCAGGATGTTCTGCTTGGCCGCACCGGTGACAACCGGGCCGTAATCCACATCGTCGCCGGCGGTGTAGGGGCCGACCTTCAGCTTTTCGATCCGCGGCACCAGCTTTTCGATCAGGCGGTCGGCGGTTTCATCGCCCACGGGCACCGCAACCGAGATCGCCATGCAGCGTTCACCCGCCGCGCCATAGCCGGCACCGACGAGGGCATCAGCGGCCTGGTCCATATCGGCGTCGGGCATGACGATCATGTGGTTCTTGGCGCCGCCAAAGCACTGCACGCGTTTGCCGTTGGAACAGCCTTTGCCATAGATGTATTCAGCAATAGGGGTTGAGCCGACAAAGCCGATCGACTGCACGACCGGGTGATCGAGCAGCGCATCAACCGCCTCTTTGTCGCCATTGACGACCTGCAGGATGCCCTTGGGCAGCCCGGCCTCTTCCAGCAATTCGGCCAGCATCAGCGGCACCGACGGGTCACGCTCCGACGGTTTGAGGATAAACGCGTTGCCACAGGCGATGGCGGGCGCGAACATCCACATCGGGATCATGGCGGGAAAGTTGAAGGGTGTGATGCCGGCCGTCACGCCCAGCGGCTGGCGCATCGAATACATGTCGATGCCGGGGCCGGCGCTGTCGGTGTATTCGCCTTTCAGCATCTGCGGCGCGCCGATGCAGTATTCCACCACTTCCAGCCCGCGCTGTACGTCACCTTTGGCGTCCGGCACGGTCTTGCCGTGTTCGCGGCTGAGCGCCTCGGCCAGCTTGTCCATATCGCGGTTCAGCAGATCGACGAATTTCATCATCACCCGCGCCCGGCGCTGCGGGTTCACCGCGCCCCATGCGGGCTGCGCCGCCGCGGCGATGTCGACCGCCTTGGCCACCTCATCGGCACTGGCCAAAGGCACCCGCGCTTGCACCTCGCCCGTTGCCGGGTTCATCACGTCGGCAAACCGGCCCGATGTGCCCTGCACATGGCCGCCATTCATGTAATGGGTCAGATCGCTCATCTTTCGCTCCTCCTGAGTTGGCACAATCCTAGCCTTGCGCGAATGTCCGCGACAGAGGTAATCGGGCAAAAGGGTTTTGCAGAAATGCAAGGGAGGGTTTGCCGTGACGCAAAGTTGGGACGACATGCGGATTTTCCTCGCCGTGGCGCGGGGCGAAAGCCTGTCGTCCGCGGCGCGTGTGCTGCGGGTCGATCCGGCCACCGTCGGGCGGCGCATCGCCCGGCTGGAGGAGGGGTTGGGCACGCCGCTCTTTGCCAAAAGCCCGCAAGGCTATGCCTTGACCGAAGCCGGCGCACGGCTCTTGCGCCATGCCGAAGAGGCGGAACAGGCGCTGAGCCTAGGGCAAGAGGCGGTGCGCGGCTCGACCGAGGGGCTGTCGGGCCAGATTCGCATCGGCGCGCCGGATGGCTGCGCGAATTTCCTGCTGCCCCAGGTCTGCGCCAAGATCGCCGATGAAAACCCTGATCTCGAACTGCAGATTGTCGCCTTGCCGCGGGTGGTGAACCTGTCGCGGCGCGAGGTCGACATGGCCATCGCCGTCTCGGCCCCCACCGCCGGCCGTCTGATGGTGCAAAAGATCACCGATTACGGTCTCAGCCTTGCCGCCGCGCGCAGCTATCTGAACCATCACGCCCCAATCCACAGCCGCGATGACCTGAAAGGTCACCGTTTTGTCGGCTACATCCCCGACATGATCTTTGATCGTGAACTCGACTACCTCGCGGACCTAGGCCTCGATCACGTGCCGCTCAGCTCAAACTCGGTTTCGGTGCAGTTTCACTGGCTGCGGCAGGGGGCGGGGCTGGGGATCGTACATGACTTTGCCCTGCCCATGGCGCCCCGCCTGCGCCGCGTCTTACCGGGCGACATGCGCCTCACCCGCAGCTTTTACCTGATCCGGCATGAAGATGACCGGCGGCTGGAGCGGCAAAACCGCTTTGCCGAGGCGCTGGTTACCGGCATGCGCGCCGAACTGACACGGCTGGAAGGTCTGACTTGACAGGATAGCCAACCGGGTGGACGCTGACCCCGTCACGATGGCGTTACAAGGGAGGCTCGACATGCAGGTTCTGCACATCCTGAAATCCAAGGGCAATGACGAGGTGGTCAGCGTGCCGCCCGGCACATTGATTTCAGACGTGGCAAAGATCCTTGCGGAGAGGCGGATCGGGACGGTGGTGATCTCGACCGATGGCAGCACTGCCGAAGGCATCCTGTCGGAACGCGACATCGTCCGCGAACTGGCCGCACGCGGGGCCGCCTGCCTGTCGGAAAAGGTGGATGAATACATGACCTCGAAACTGGTCACCTGCACCCGGTCGGAAAATGCCGACGCGGTGCTGGCCAAGATGACTGAGGGCAAGTTCCGCCATATGCCGGTGGTCGAAGAGGGCAAGCTGATCGGCCTCATCACACTCGGCGACGTCGTCAAAGCGCGGCTGACCGAGCTGGCGATGGAAAAAGATGCGCTTGAGGGTATGATCACCAATCAGTGGTGATTGCGGCGCGACATGGTTTCGTCTTGCAATCGGCGGCGCAATATTGTTGCGTGCCCGCCAACTGACGACTAGGGGAGCGCCCCATGCGCATCGGCCTTTATCCGGGTACTTTCGACCCGATCACTCATGGGCATATCGACATCATCCGCCGCGCCTCGGTTCTGGTCGACCGGTTGGTGATAGGCGTGGCCATCAACCGCGACAAGGGGCCGCTGTTCAGCCTCGAAGAGCGCGTTGCGATGATCGAGGCGGAATGCGTGTCTTTGTCCGAGCAGACCGGGACCGAGATTGTTGCCCATCCGTTCGAAAACCTGCTGATCGATTGCGCCCATGACGTCGGCGCCCAGCTGATCATCCGCGGCCTGCGGGCGGTGGCGGATTTCGAGTATGAATTCCAGATGGTCGGCATGAACCGGGCGCTCGATGACAGTGTCGAGACGGTGTTCCTGATGGCCGAGGCCCGGCATCAGGCAATCGCGTCGAAGCTGGTCAAGGAAATCGCCCGGCTGGGCGGTGACGTGTCGAAATTCGTCACCCCACCCGTACGGCGCGCATTGCAAGAACGGTTTTCCGGCTAAGTATCTGATCTGGAATTGAAAAGGCCACCTTTTTGGGGCGGCCTTTTGTGTGTGAATCTGTCGGACGGGGGCTCAGCCGCGCTGTGCCGCGCCGCCATAGACGGCCTGCGCGGCCAGGCGCTCGGCATCGCCGGGATAGATGTCGAGGTCGAGCGCGATGTCCAACGGCAGTGCCCGCAATTCAGCGACGGTCCGGTGGTATCTGGCGCGCTTTTCAAATGTGTCGCGCAGGGTGGAGAACAGGGTGGTCATCGGGGTCTCCTTTCGTGCGAATGATCTTGTTTCTGTTGGCGCTAACATATTCTTGCTGCGGCGCAGCACAAGTGCGTCGGGGGAAACCCCGCTCTGCGTCTTTCGCATGGCGGCGCGTGTAAAGGTTTTCGTCAGGTTTTCCGGCTAAGACGCGCGCATCAGATACGGAGAGCCAGAATGGACGCCATCCGCGGGGCAAAAGCCCCCTTTGCGACGACTGCGGTCCGACACCTGCCCGTGCAGGCGCCGGTCACGGCCATGTCGTCGTTCTCCGCGGCCAACGCCGCAATCGACTCCACCCCTCATGCGCAGTTCCCGGCACCACCCCCGGTGACCAGCACCGTCCTGCCGCCCGCCAAAGGCCGGGCCGACGCAGCGCTCCAGGGCTATGCGCAGGCGCAAAACGCGCTCCTTTCCCCGGCGGCAGAAGACTGAAACGTTAAACGCGTCGGGTAATGCACCGCACAAAACAAAAACGCCCGGGCAAAGACCCGGGCGTTTTTGTTTTCATCATAGCGTCTTCGTTCAGAGCAGTTTGCCCATAGCCACGGCCGTATCCGCCATGCGGTTCGAAAAGCCCCACTCATTGTCATACCAGGTCAAGATCCGGCACATATTGCCGTCCATCACCTTGGTCTGATCGGTGGCAAAGATCGAGCTGTGCGGATCGTGGTTGAAATCCATCGACACCAGCTTGCGATCCGTGACGCCCAGAATGCCCTTCAGCGGCCCGCTCGCCGCGGCTGCGTGGATGGCGGCGTTGATCTCTTCGGCCGTGGTATCGCGCGCCGCCTCAAAGGTCAGGTCCACCACCGACACGTTCGGCGTCGGCACCCGGATCGCCACGCCGTCGAGCTTGCCATTGAGCTCGGGCAGCACCAGCCCCACCGCCTTGGCGGCCCCTGTCGAGGTGGGAATCATGCTCATCGCCGCGGCACGGGAGCGATAAAGATCACTATGCATCGTGTCCAGAGTCGGCTGGTCCCCGGTATAGGAATGGATCGTGGTCATAAAGCCGCGATTGATCCCGATGGCGTCGTGCAGAACCTTGGCCACCGGGGCGAGGCAATTGGTGGTGCAGGACGCGTTGGAGACAATCACATCCTCCGCGGTCAGCGTGTCGTGGTTCACGCCATAAACAATCGTCGCGTCCGCATCCTTGCCCGGCGCCGAGATCAGCACGCGGCTGGAGCCGTTTTCCAGATAGGCCTGGCACGCCTCTTTCGATTTGAAGATGCCGGTACATTCCATGACGATATCGACATGTGACCAGGGCAGGTCTGCCGGGTTGCGGATCGCGGTCACCGCAATAGGGCCGCGGCCCACATCGATGCTGTTCTCGCCGGTTTTGACCTCAACCGGAAAGCGGCCATGCACACTGTCGAATTGCAGCAGATGCGCGTTGGTTTCCACCGGGCCAAGGTCGTTAATCGCAACGACTTCGAGATCGGTGCGGCCGGATTCGATGATCGCCCGCAAAACAAGGCGCCCGATGCGCCCAAACCCGTTGATGGCAACCTTGATGGTCATGATCTCTTCTCCCGCAATGTGACGCGTCAAATAGCGTTATGTGTTAACGCTAACAATCAAATCGGCCGACGCCTGTCAATGGACAACGCTTCGCCAGCGGCATCGTCACCGCCAGAAGGCAATCCAGTCAAGCAATTCGAACATGCGTTTCCCAAGGAAGATCAGGTGATCAGAGCCAAAAAGCGCGTAATCCACGGCAATCACCGCAACGATGATGAGCCCAAGGACAATGGCGATGGTGTTGGTCATGGCGTGCGGCTCCGGCGTTGCGCCTTTCTCATGCCAGAGCGGCGCGAGACTGTCACGCATCTTGCAAGGCTGGAGTGGGCGAAATCTCTTGAAAGAGATTTGCGAAATTCCTTGCAAGGAATTTCCACCGCGCTGTGCCACCGTGGCTCAGAGTTCGGGGTTGGCGCGCATCAGCATGCCAAAGAGATCCCGCGGATCATCCGGATCGGCCAGCAGATCGAGCGGCAGCGCCAGCCCTGTTTCCTGCACCTTTTGCTGCACAAAGCGCAGCGCGCTGAAATCCTCGATGGCAAAGCCGACGCTGTCAAAGAGCGTGATCTGCCGCGCGTCTTGCCGGCCCGGGGCCAGGCCCGCCAGGACTTGCCATATCTCGGTCACCAGGTGGTCAGGGCCCAGCTGCTGTATCTCGCCCTCAACGCGGGTTTGCGGCGGGTATTCGACAAAGATATCCGAGCGATGCAGGATACCCGTGGCCAGTTCCGTCTTGCCCGGACAATCGCCGCCAATCGCGTTGATATGCACACCCGCGCCGATCATATTGTCCGACAGAATGGTGGCGTTGCGTTTGTCGGCGGTGCAGGTGGTGATAATCTGCGCGCCCTCCATCGCCTCTTCGGCGCTGCGGCAGGCGGTTACCACAAGGCTGCTGCCCGCCAAGTTGGCCGCACATTTCGCCGTGGCCTCCGGGTCGCTGTCGTAAAGCCGCACATGGGTGATGCCGCAAATCGCCATCATCGCGTGGCTTTGAAACTCGGCCTGCGCGCCGTTGCCGATCATCGCCATGGTTGAGGCCCCCGCGGGCGCCAGATGCTTGGCCACCAGAGCCGACATCGCCGCGGTGCGCAGCGCCGTCAGCAGCGTCATTTCCGACAGGAGCACCGGATAGCCGGTGTCGACATCGGCCAGAAGCCCAAAGGCGGTCACGGTCTGCAGGCCCTCGCGCGTGTTCTTGGGGTGGCCGTTGACATATTTAAACGCGTATTGGCGGTCATCGGCGGTGGGCATCAGCTCGATCACGCCCACGGGCGAATGCGCCGCCACACGCGGGGTTTTGTCAAAGCTCTCCCAACGCAGAAAATCGTCGTGGATCGCTCCGGCAATGCCGCGCAGCATGGCGTGCAGACCAACCCGGTGGATCAGCTGCATCATGTGATCCACCGATACAAACGGCACCAACGCCTTGTCGGAGGGGGTGGTCTCGGTCAGGGGCATAGTGGGCCTCATCGGCGAAAGAAACATCAAAGGATCCTCGGGGTCGGGCGGTCAAAGACGGTGCGGCCGAGGGCCGAGGCGGCCAGATCAACCATCAATTGCGCGGTGCGGCCGCGTTCATCCAGCATCGGATTGAGCTCAACGAGGTCGAGCGAGGTCATCAACCCGCTATCATGCAGCATCTCCATCACCAGATGGGCCTCGCGCACGGTGGCGCCGCCGGGCACGGTGGTGCCGACGGCCGGGGCCACGGACGGATCGAGGAAATCGACGTCCAGCGAGACGTGCAACGCGCCCCCGGCCCGCGCGACGGTGTCGAGGAAGGGGGCCAAGAGCGGTTTGATCCCCTGTTCATCGATGGCGCGCATGTCGAAACGGTGGGTTTTGGTGCGCTCGAGCGCCTGACGTTCGGCCGGATCGACCGAGCGCAAGCCGATATAGCAGACGTTTTCCTCGGGCACCGGGTGCGGCACAGGGGGGAAGGCGTCGAAGCCTGGCTGGCCTGTGACATAGGCCAGCGGCGTGCCGTGCAGATTGCCGGAACTGCTGGAACGCGGTGAGTGGAAATCGGTGTGGGCGTCCAGCCAGAGCACAAATTGCGGCCGGCCCTGGGCGGCGGCATGCGCTGCGACGCCGTGGATTGTGCCGAGCGACAGGGAGTGATCGCCGCCGAGGAAGATTGGCAGGCCGTCGTTCATCGCGGCCTCCGCCGCGCGGCTCAGCGCGGTGGTCCAACCCACGGTGCGGGGCAGGGCGGTGAGGCCATCCACCTCGGTCAGGCCGTTG
>JAAUYB010036567.1_pt1 | contig 31905 bp, 25 predicted proteins | sample 7278071 | NCBI WGS metagenome assembly JAAUYB01 (sample SAMN14350121, study PRJNA611818) | marine sediment metagenome | isolation source: surface marine sediment (1.8m) | place: French Polynesia: Moorea | collected 2018-08 | reverse complement strand
CGGAAAACCGCGGGTGGGGGCGGGGGGGCCGGCCCAATTTTCCTTGGGTCGGCGATCTCCGATGTTAATTTTGGGCCGGCGCCCCCGACTCCTCCGGCGTACCGTGATCAGGCGGAAAAACGGCCGGTGGTGTTCCTTGCGGGGGGCGGACAACGTACTTAAAAACCGGGGTTTGCGATCAAGAAAAAGCGGCGGGGTTCCGTTGCCGGAACCCCCCGAGTCTCCTCAGGCCGCTGCCTGCTTCTTTTTCGGGTACCAGAGTACGTTGATGTTGTCGCTGGGGCGGATATCGTAGGCTTCGTCTTTGTGGATCAGGCAGTAGTCAATCGAAACCAGGTTGCCGACTTGATAGAGGAATTCCAAGTGGTCGGGTACGTTCCAGTAGGTGAAATTCATCCAGGTCGTTTCGATGTCCTCTCCCAGCCGGGTTTCCGATGATCGTGTTGGTCGCTACAGTCTTGCTCATGGTGTTCTCCTTTTCGGGCTTCCTGCCCTGAATTCGCAGCAGGTTAACGGCGGACCGGGCCGGACCGTCACGAAAAAATCGATGCCGCATGCCGAGAAAATCACCCCTGGGGGCTGTGCGGCGAAGCCGTGATTTTGTCAAAGGCGGTGTCTATTTTTTGGGACGGACCGGAACGGCCGACGTACCGCCGCGGAGATAGGAAGGGCGGGAAGTCGACAAGGAGCACATCTTGAGCGGGGCTGTTGCGATCAACCCGAACATGGGATCATAACCTTGATTGACGCACACCGTCGGAGGCTGCTGCTTACTACCCCTCATCATCCATGGCGCCTTCCGGCACAAGCGCGAACGCATGACTACCGACCATGGCTGAATCTTCCTCAAGTCGTTCCGAAGAAAGGGTCGCGCTTCCCAGAGAAGGCAGGAGGGGCATGATTTTTCCTGGACCGGGTACAATTCGCCGCCCTCGGAACCCTTGCCTCTTCTGCTTGGGCGCATCCTGACTCGGCGGCATGACGGCTGCTATCAAGAATCGCCGGCCCATCCGCGCCATGTGAAGAAACCGACAAGAACTCGCCCATCATTCAGATCGGTATTCCTGGACCTCAGGCAGGAGAGGCGTCTACACAATGATGAATCTCATCTTCTGGAACGGATGCAACCGCTTGAATCTTCAGAACCGGTCCCGGCCAAGGTTCGCGACGGATTAATCCATCAACGGGAGACCCGGCGTGATTCCCCCTCACGGCATTCAACCACTCCGGTGCCCTTAAAGAACACGGGCAGCGGCCTTGGTAACCAGAGGTTCCGGCAACGGAACCCCTCTGCTTTTCCTGTGCGGGTGAACCGCAATCGCTAAACTTTGACATCGGTTCCATTCCCAACGACATAACCGGGTTGAAAACGAAACGTAGCACCGTTCTCGGGCAGTGGTATTGTCAAAATGAAAAATACAATGCAGTGGTCGGGAATCGGACTTTTCATACATGAAAAAGGAGTTTAGTACCCGAAAACCGGACGTCGAGAACTCACGAAGCCGTATCTATTCTCGATATCGGCGCCGTGAGCCCTCGATTCCACAACTTCGTACTCGGTTCGGAGCCTCCTCGGCCGAGAACCCCGGACGCAATTTCGCGAAAAACAACCCGGGTTGATACTTCGTTGGGCACTTTTCCGGGATTGGAACCGACTTCGGGTTGCTCAGGTATAACCAATCTCGGGAACAGAACCGGTCTTCGACACCGAACATGGTCCTGCACCCGAGAACGGAACCACCCCGACGCGTGTCAACCGGTCTCGTTCTCGGGCAAAAGACCCCTGAGCGTCGATCTAAGGGGTCTTTTGGACAAAAAAGTGATGGTTTGCCGACCAACCCTCCACTTTACAACCTATTGAGGCGTCTTCAGGCAAACTCAACCGGTTGCACGCAAATCCGTTTGTGTTATGCTCACCGGTAGTGGAGGCTGGATGATGAACCTGGATGATTTTCCGTTGGATGAGCGCATCGGCGATCCGAGATTGCTGGTCGGTCGCGAGAAGGAATTTGCCGAGTATCATAAGTGGATTGCGGGGATTCCCCGGCGCATCTCCAAATCCCGGGTCATCGTGGCGCGTAAGAAATGCGGCAAGACCGCCTTCGTACAACGCCTGTTCAATCAACTGTGGTGTCAAAATGGACCGGTCATCCCCATCTACATAGAAATCGATGAGGCAAAGACCTGGTTTCCCGACCTGGCGAAGGACTACTTCAAGACTTTTGCTTCGCAATATATTGCGTTCCTTGAACGCGACCCGGAACTGGTTAAGCAGAACCTCGACCTGGATGAGATTCGTGATTACGGCAAGCGGCGTTATAAAATCCTAGCTCGGCATGTCGATTCCCTGGAAAAGAACTTCGAATTGGGGTTCCATGACTCCATGTGGCGAGACACCATTCGGTTGCCGCATAGCATTGCCGGCATCAACAAAACACCTTTCCTGGTGATCATCGACGAATTTCAAAACCTGAGTAACTTTGTTTATACCGACCCGCAAAAAACGAACCTGGACGAGACGATCCCCGGCACCTACCACGAACTCTCGGAATCGAAGATCGCGCCCATGCTGGCTACCGGCTCCGTGGTCAGCCGTCTGATCGAGGTGGTCGAACGCTACCTGGAGGGCAGCCGCCTGACCGAAATGCACCTGTCGCCCTACCTGACGAAAGAAGAAGGCGTGACCGCTGTCTATCGCTATGCGGAGATCTACCGGGAACCCATCAGTAACGAGGGCGCCCTGCTGATCAATCAACTCTGCCTTTCGGACCCTTATTTCATCTCCTGTATCATTCGCTCCAAGTGCCCGGATCGGGACCTCACGACCCGTGAAGGCGTGATTCGTGCGGTCGATTTCGAAACCACGGAGGAGGATGCCGAGATGTTGGTGGGTTGGCGCTCCTGGTTCGAGCGCACCATCGGCCGCGTCAACCAGCGCCACGCCAAACGTATGCTGCTCTACCTGACCCGTCAACCCGGCAAGATCTACACGGCCAAGACCCTGAAAAAAGCGTTGAACCTGGAACTCAGCGAGCACGAGGTCGAGGAGCGCCTGGTCCAATTGAAACGTGCGGACATGCTGCGCGGCTTTTGGAGCAACGAGTTTATGGGCTTGAAAGACGGCACCTTCTTCCTGTTGCTGCAACGTTGGTTGCGCAATGAGTTGGCGGAACTGGACCCGGAAGCGGACCAGGGCATCGAGTACCTGGTCAACAAGCTCACCGGTGAGAAACGCGCCTTACAGAATCAACTCAACCAGGTATCGGGCCGGCTGGCCGAGGCCCAGTTGGAAATCGACATGCGCATCCGGGCCTCATTCCGGCCCTCCGTCTATTTCGAAGGGCTGCCCGAGGACCCGGAACTGGTAGTGGGCGAACTCTTCCCCCGATACATGGTCCAGGGCCCGGACGGCAAAAAAGGCGAAATCGACCTGCGGGTGGACGATAGGGACGGAAAGATTACCCTGCTGGTAGAGGTCAAGAAAACCCGGGAACCCAGCGGCGAAGCCGTGGTTAAGAAACTCATCACCAGGGCGACGTTATTCGCGGAAAGAAACCAGGAGCGCATGGTGCTGAGCGCTGTCCTCTCCCTCGGCGGTTTCACCGAGGAAGCCCGCGAACTGTGCGCCGACAAGAAGGTCGGCACGGCGACAGCGATCAACTACATCCACAAACAGTGGGATTGATCACTAAAAGTCGTCCGGGGTTTCGATGTCGCTGCCGGCCCGGTCCGCGCCGGCTCTTCATGGATCGAAAGCTGGGTAAGATCGTGGTACAATTTCCTGGTTTCAATGTAACTTTGTGAAATTGGAGGCGCCTTCTCATGTTCAATGCCACCGAGACACTGATCAGCTCTTTTGTGGAACAGCTGAAATCTGCCTTTCGCCTGAACTACGGGCAAGCCAACCCCGATTACGAGAGTATGTTGGCCTGGGTCGGCTCCATGGCCCTGGAAAATATTGCCAACAGCGATGCCTTGTATCATGATGTAGAGCACACCATCCTGGTCACGTTGGTCGGCCAGGAAGTGTTGCGCGGCAAGCATATTCGGGAAGGCGGCGTGGGCCCCGACGACTGGTTCCACTTTATCATCTCGCTGATCTGCCACGATATCGGCTATGTGCGCGGCGTGTGTCACCAGGACCGTGACGGTGTGTGCGCCACCGGTCGCGACGGCAAGACCCTACAGTTGCCCCGCGGCGCCTCCGATGCGGCTTTGACGCCCTATCACGTGGATCGCGGCAAGTTGTTTGTGGTGGAGCGCTTCGGTTATCACGACATCATTTCCACCGATATCATCAAACAGAATATCGAATTGACCCGGTTCCCCGTTCCCGCCGAGGAAGATCACAAGGAAACCGATGACTACCCGGGCCTGGTGCGCGCGTCCGATTTAATCGGCCAGTTAAGCGATCCGCGCTATTTGCAGAAGATCAACCGTCTGTACGGCGAATTCGCGGAAACCGGTGTGAACGAACAGTTGGGCTATGATAATCCCGCCGACCTGCGCGAAAAGTATCCCGGTTTCTATTGGGAGAAGGTCTACCCCTATATCAGCGATGCCTTGCGGTACCTGGCCACCACGCAGCAGGGCAAACAGATCCTGGCTAATCTCTATGCCAACGTAATGGTGGTGGAACACGCGGACGGACCCAGCAAGATTCCGTTTTGAGGCGGAATTGCTTTACACAATTCAGGAACGGCCGATAGGATAGGCGTACTCTTTTTATCCATTGGACAGGAGACCTCGCCGTGGCACACGATATCCTATTGGAAACAGGAACCAATGAAGTTGAATTTCTGGAATTCTACCTGGACGATCAGAGCTTTGGCATCAATGTGGCTAAGGTAAAACAACTGATTCGTTTCGAAAGAGAGCGCCTCACGCGCCTGCCGGATACTCACGGCTCCGTAATGGGTACTTTTTTACACCAGGACCAGAACATTCCCATTGTGGACCTGAGCCTTCACCTGAAGCGCGGAGCGGCCCGAGAACACGACAAACAGATCATCATCATCACCGATTTCAACAATGCGGTGACCGGCTTCCTGGTGGACGGAGTCAACAAGATCCACCGCATCACCTGGAATCACCTCCAACCGGTTTCCAGCGCCCTGGAGATGCACAACCCCCGCATTACCGGTTGTGTGTTGATCGATGAAAACGAGGTCATGGTTCTGGACTTCGAGTATATCCTGGACGATATTCAGCCCGATAACGCCCTGCACCACATGGAAAACCCGCTTGAAGAAACCGCGCCCAGTTCGGAACGTACCCGAGATCAGGTCTCGGTATTCTTTGCCGACGATTCCAAACTGTTCCGCGATTGCATGATCGAGAACCTGAAACAGGCCGGTTACACCAAATTGACCGTGTTCGAGAACGGCCGCGACCTTCATCAGGCCATTTTACAAGTCAATGCTCGAGCCAATGCGGAGGGCGGGCGCTTGACCGACCAGGTCCAGTTGGTCCTTACCGATATCGAGATGCCGCAAATGGACGGGCTGACCCTGTGCAAGAACCTGAAGGAAATGGCGCCCAATCTGCCGGTGATCATCCTGTCTTCCCTGATTACGGAACAAATGGCGTTGAAGTGCGATCGAGTGGGCGCCGACGCCAACCTCTCCAAGAAGAGCCTGGACCGATTGCTGAGCACCATGGACCTGTACAGCTGACCTCATGCGTGAAAATTGATCCGGGACCCTTTGCCCCCATCAAGTTCCGGAGGCAAATAGGGTCCCTTACCGCTTAGGGAGCCGGCCCGGGCTTTTACATGTATTTTCCGGGGCTCTCGCTCGATGATATCCGAAATTCGGTGTAAGGCGTTACCCGTTCGGGTCGGCGTTGTTTTTGAGGATGTCTTCGATCTCGGTGAAACCACGCAACCGCGCAATGTCCATCGCACTGAGACCACTGCCATTTTTACGATTCATATCCGCATTACGGGTGACCAGTTGCTTGACCACATTGACCCTTTTGGACAAGACGGCAATCATCAGGGCGGTATTACCCTTGTTGTCGGTTTGATCGACCCTTGCCTTATTGTCCAGAAGAATCTTTACGATCTCGGAATGACCGGATTGAGCGGCCAGCATCAACGGCGTCATGCCGCCCGGCATGGTGCCGTTGACATTTGCGCCCGCTTTTAAAAGGAGCTCTACTCGTGCCTTGTCATTCGTCCCCGAGGCCAGGTGAAGACTGGCGTCCTGGCTGTAGACGCCGGCCGACAGGAGACAACCCAGGGCGATGACGATTGCAATTGATCTGGGGTTAAGTACCATCGATCTCGCCTCCTCTGACGGCAACTTGCACGCAAATTTTCGCCGGCACAGTGAGTAAATACTGTGACTTTTCTATGCAAATTATACCGTCGGATTTACTGAGAAGCAACAGTCGTTATGAAGCTTGTTTCTTTTTCCAGTGACATCGGATAATCCGGTAACCCACTGCGAAACAGGTGTGATCTGCCGCCAAGTATAACTACGGCTATTCTTTACGCCAAACCCGGGCATGTGGGCGGCCGAGGGTTCTCATGGGTGCATTTTATGGCGTTTCTACCGAATCCAGTCAGGGGTAGTCGGAAGTCTCGTGAACATGACAAGAACCTGTACCGTGTAAAATCAGCCCTGTATCTAAATAGTCTGGAAACCCTAGAAAAGTGATATTTGTTCGGGTTGCGATAACTTCGCAAAGCATTTATCGACCAGGGTCAGGACCAGATCGGCCAGCGGTTCGATCTGCTTGCCGATGTAGTGCTCGTGATCCACATCGGTGTGGTCCAACTCGATCGGTACGGGACCTCGCAGGGTAAAGACATAGGAGACATCTTTGCCCACCTTGTCCAGCATACGCGCGGCCCGAATATGCGGCGGTGCATTTTTTGCGTAATCTTCGACACGTTTCCGAATTTTTTTTCTGTATACCAGCAAGGAGAGGTCCATTTCCCCTTGCTTGAAGCGGTCCACGAATTCGGTAATCCAAGCCTCGGCGCCGTCGTCTTCCAGAAACCGCTTCAACAGTTCGGTCAGGAAGATTTCCCCCAGCCCGGTGAGTTCTTTGACCGCTTCGTCCAGGCCGTCCTGGACGATTTTGCCTTCCGGGGTTCGGCCCGCGTAGCGCTTCTTTTCCTTGACGGGATGGATCAGTAATTTGCTGTAGAAGGCCCGGTAGGAGGTTTTGATAGCGGAGAAGCCGTATTTGGCCTCCAAGCGTTCACGAAAGAAAGCATCCATTTCATCGGCGATGCGCTCCGCGGCAGCACCGGGATTGGTCAGGTCGGCGGGTTTCAATATCAGGAAAACCGCCTCCGCGTCGGCACTGATCACATCGTAGCCTTTCTCTTCCAGAAACTTGCGCGCTTGAGTGACCAACCAGTTCTCGGCGGCGGCCAGGTTTTCCACCAACGCGGGCTGGTAGAATCGGTTGGTTTGTGCGTGCAGTACTTTGTGAAAGTTCTTCAGTTGTAATTCGATCGCCCGACAGGTCGTCACATCCCCTCGGTCTCTCGCCTGATCCAACCGGGCCGTGAGTCGTTCGAACAGTTCCGGCAACAGGTGCTCGGTGCCGGAGACGCTTCTACCGTTGGGCAACTTGACAGGGTCGACCTCTTTACGGGCCATGGCCAGGGGATCTATTTTGAAGATGCGCACCAAAGAGGGCAGGACGTTGACGAAATCCAGTACCGCGACCTGCTCATAGACACCGCGGCGCGCCGAGGAGGCGCTTTCCGGGGGCAGGTGGGGCTCCATGGGATTGGACGGAACGTTGGGCGCCACCAGACCCTTACGGTGAAGTTTGGGCAGGTAGTAGTAATCCAGAGGAGCATTGGGAATACCCAATTGGTCGGGCATCATGCCGGAAAAGAAGCAGCGCTGCCTGGTGAGGTTGAACAGGTCGATCTTCTCGAAGAGGCGGGTTACCAGGACGCAATCTTCCAGGTTGTACCGGGCCAGGGCCGCTTTGTCCTCGCGAAATTGACGCTCGATCTCGCCGACCTTGTCCTGTTCGGGCGTAATCAGCTTGCCGGTTTGCAGGATTTCCTGAGCGACGGTTTCCAGTTTGTAGTTGGGGAACACATAACCCGCGCCGCGAATCGCGGGTATGCCGTCGATGACCACCCGGCCCGAAATAGTGGCGAAATAACCGGCGCCCGGTTTCTCGGTCAACAAGATGGGACGGTCGGAGCGGGATAGATCCAGGGTCATGCCCAAATCGCGGCACTTGCGGTCCAGGAACATAAGATCGAAGCCGACCACGTGCCAGCCGATAATAAAATCCGGGTCAGCCTGCTGAAACCAATCCAGAAAGGCTTTCAGTACGGCCTTCTCGCTGGGATAAAGCGACAGGTTTTCGGGCATGTCGCGACGTTCGTCGGCCAGCATGAAAACCACGCTTTCTTCTTTTTCGCCCGTCAGGTGGCAGCCGATGGAGTACAGCCGCCCGTTTTTATAACCGGTTTCGATATCCAGGGAGAGAATGTTCAACATGGGTGCGGCGGGTCCGTTCTTGATCTTTGGATTGCGAAAGGTAGCCAGCTTTCCATTTTGTGTGTATTCACCGGCGATTTTGACTCGGCTGTAGACAAAACGCTCCATCAGAAAACGGTCAGGCGGACGTACATCGGTCTCGAAGGCGCGAACCCCGGTGGCCTTGAAACGTTCGGCCGCGCGGGTTTGGTCGCGCCAACTATTGAAGTAAAGCGCGTCCACCGGTCGATCGCGAAAAGTTTTAAGGCCGACCGGCTTGCGTTCAAAATCGAAATCCAGCGCGGGCAGCTTTTCCTCGCGATCCACAAAGAAAACGGGTTTGGTTTCGTCAAAAATCAATTCAACGGGGCCCAATGCCGCCGATTTGCCGTAAACTCGGATCTCGTGTTTGTCATTTTCATCGAGCCATTCAGTCGTCAATAAAAAAGCATCGTAGGTTTCCATGCCTCACGCCCCTCCCTGTGAGGATTTCATGAGGCAACACCTTAGCATAGGAGCGGCGGGTGATAAAGTAAGAAGTTGAGGCGTTGATCGCGCAATTTTTATTCGCGAATAAATATTAATTCCAATCGTTTACGTCATCGTGCCGATCCCAAGCGTTCTTTCATCGAGGCGAAATTGAAGCCCGGATGAAGCACCGGCACACGGGGACGCCGGCGTCCCTGTTGAGGCCGCGGCGGGTTATATTCACCGGTAAGTGGTTCAGCGGCCGCCCTTGATGCCGGAGGACCGGATGGTTTCGAGCTCAAAACCGGCTTCACAAGGGTGGCGCCGTGATTTTCATCACGTCGTGACGGTGCTCACACATCTCCCTAACATCATTTAATTGGTGTCGTTTACAGAAAGGTAGAATAAATTTTCACTTTTCTTTTCAGGTTCCCGTACAGCGTGGCGATACGCTTAACATCAAAGGCTGAGCGAGTTAGCTGAACTCACAGCCTGTAAAGGGCAAACCGTCTGAAAGGGCGGGACGCAAAGCGAAATGGCCTAACGCTCCACGGAGCCAGGGTTGCAACGCTGCCAGGTTAAGGCGGGTTTTCCCCCGCGAACATAACAACGACGCCAAGCCGCATAGAACCTCTCAAGATTACGTTTCAAGCCTTTCCAAACCCGTGACGCATGTCAAACAACGGCGTTGGAACCCGAAAACACTCGAAGGCTCTGATTCTTCGGATCAGCAGGTCGACAACCGAACACGCCCCGGGGCTCTAAAGATACCCGGCCCGTCCGGCAATTTAACTGTCTCCTCAAACGTCTCTATCGTCTCCACGTCTCTTCGCCGGCGGGCCTTTTTTCTTACTACCGCTCATCGTTTGCCGGTGTTCCGAACACCGTTTCTCTGTAAGCATCTCGAACAAGCTTCGAAACCTCTCAACCCAACCCGACAACCGCTGCCGAAACGAAACTCAATGATCCTAACGATAACTATTCCAAACCAATGAATCGAATACCGGCCGGCCCGGACGAGCCCGCCGCCGACCGGACAAATACCGATCAAGCCTAACCTCAATCGTCCCAAATCAACGAGCCTGATTCAAACCATCCTAACAACAGCAATCCCAACGTTAACGACCCGACGACCATCGAATCAAACCGAAATCTACATTCCAACACAACTCATCCCAACCGGCATCGATTCTCAAAACAAACCAAAAGTTACCATCCAAAGTCCGGTTACTTATCAACTATTTGGACTGACCGAAGATATAACTTATTTTATATCGCTGCCGGCGGGTCTCACCCGCCTTTCCGTTCCAAACAATCCGAACCTCCAACCCGTCGGCCGGAGCCGATTATTCAACTCTCAAGATGCCGAGGCACACCCGGCCCCCAGGCATGAAACCAACTGTCAGAACATTCTGCTTTTCAAGTGGGCGGCTCCCCCGCCCACGGCAGCCTCCCAAGAACATCGATCGGGTTTTCAACTCGCGGTAACTCGCTCTCACCCTTCTCCATGCTTGCCGCCCCTGAGTTTACCGCTCGTAGTTGTTTCCGTCCTTCCAAAAACAAACCGGAACAACCCGACCGAAAAACATGCCGCACGCTGAAGCGGCACCAGCTTTTCAACCACTAATCCGTTTCGTTTCTGCAAACCGGACCGGCCTACCGGTCACCAATCCGTCTTCTGACCGAGCCCGAGTCGGAGGCTGCCTTCCCGGGTTCCTCATCCTGAACCGCGCGCTTCGGTTCATAAGGATCGTTGGTGCTTCTCCGGACGAAGATCACGAATCACACCATCTTCTCATCAACCGTACCCGGTTAACTCGGAAAAGTCATCCAATGAAATATCACGCCGCCGCGGGTCTCTTTTCGACCTCGGCGGCTTTTTTTTTCGATAAACCCGCTATGGAAGACAAGATAGTCGGGACATCTTGCCGATCGAAGTGGTTCGGCGCCATTCACGGTCCATCCCGTTTCGAATCGCCCCCGGATGTGAACCGGATATGGTCAACGCTTGAAATGATCATTGAAATGGGTTATTTTTAGATGTTTCCTTTGAGGGCTTCTGATGAATGATGATGCAAGACAGACGCTGCCCCGTTTTGCAAACGTGGATCGAGCCGGGCCGACTCGCATGGTTGTGACTATGTGTCACGACCTGTGCAATCGATAATGACGGCACCGAACGCCCGCTTCACGTTGACAAATGAGATTGGAAAGCTCTCAGGCGTGGAAATTGTAGTAACTTACCCAACTTACTACTGTATTTTTTAATTATCGGGTTGACAACAACCCTATAACAACCTTAGAATAGAGTTAATCCCGTGGAACAGTCTTTTCGCGGGGTTGGTGACTTCTAATCCAGGTAAATGGCGAAGAGGGATGATTTTGAGACTAAGCGCACGACAAAAAGGTATATTCGAGAAGCTTGAAAAGATCATCAAAGCCGGCGATCCGGTACCAACGGTTGCGGCGCTTGGCAAGATGTTCGGCATAAGCCAGCAAGCCATGTCCAAAAACCTCAAAGTGTTGGAAGAGGCGAAGTTAATCCGCCGCGACCCGCGCAGACACCGCTCCATAGAACTGATCAAGCCGCCGCCTCAAGCGGTGATTATCAACTTGTTGGGCCGCATCAAGGCGGGCCTGCCCTTAGAAGCGGTGGAAACTCCCCAGACTATCGAAGTGCCCGCAACCTTGATTCCCAAAGGCGAATCCTATGCCTTGGAAGTCAGCGGAAATTCCATGATCGATGACGGCATTTTCGACGGTGATATTGTGATCATTCAAAGACAATCCGTGGCCTATGAGGGGCAGACGGTGGTGGCGGTCGTTAACGGCGAGGCCACCCTGAAGCGCTACTATCATGAAGGCCACCGCATTCGTTTACAACCGGCCAACGACGAGTTGGAGGCCATCGTGGTAACGCCCGACGATGAATTCGAGATTCGCGGCGTTGTATTCGCTTTGTACCGCCGGTTCAACCATCCCATGTCTTTCCCGGTGGCTTAGGCCCCATGGCCTGCTGAGGGCCGGACAATCCAAAACATAGATTTGCCGGGTGGGCATATGCCCACTTGGCTTTTTTTCGCCTAATTTTTATTCGCGAATAAAAAATATTTCACAACCTACGCGCACATGCAACTGCCGGGTCTTTCCCGTGACGGGGGACGTTTATGTTCTGTTCCAGCCCTAAAATCACCGATTTTCAACCGTTTGCATCGTGCCTGTTGCGCGCTCTTTTTTTAGCCCTAATTTTTATTCGCGCATACAAATTATCGAGTGTCCGGCCTGATCTCATCGATCCCTGCCTTACAGGAGGGGGCCATGCCCGTCTTTCACCTGGATATTGAAGCCTTCCTTACCGCGGCCGAGCGGATTCGCGACCCCGCGTTACAGCGCGCCCCCCTGGTTGTGGCCTTGCCGCGAGCCAGATCCTCAGTGATCGCAGCCTCTCCCGACGCCAAGCAGTTGGGCATTGTTCGCGACATGCCCTTGGAACGCGTTCAACGCGACTTTCCAGGCGTACGGGTGGTACCGCCTGATCATCGCCTCTATGACCGCGCCAACACCGCCGTATTGGAAATTGTTCACGACTTTTGCCCTCTGGTGGAACCCGTGGGTTATGGTCATGTGGCCATGGATATGACCGGAATGCGCAAGCTCTACGGTAGCTTGGAAGATGCCGCCCGTCTACTCTGTAAACAACTCAAGCAACAAACGCGCTTGTCCGCCACCGTGGGAATTGCCGCCAACAAACTGGTCAGCACCATTGCGGCCAAGGAAGTCCAAAAGAACAACGAAATACTCTACCTCGTCCCAGATGATCAGGAAGTTCGATTTCTAGCGCCCCTGGCTTGCCGCGCGTTGCCGGAATGGAACGACCGAACGGTGCGTCGTCTATTATTTGAATTGAACCTGCGCCGCATCAGCCAGATCCAAGCTATTCCCCGCGACATCTTCAGCTTTGCACTGGGGAAACCGGGCACCAACCTGCACCGACACGCCATGGGTATCGACCCGCAACCGGTAACGCCGCCCGATCAAACACCGCGCCTGGTCGAAACGCATCGCTTCATACCGGATACCAACGACGACCGTGTATTGCAAGCGACCGTCTACAGACTTGTGGAAAAGTTGTGTTTTTCCATGAGAGCCAAAGAAGTCACCGCCCGCTTCGCCGTGATGCACATGATTTACAGCGACGATGTACACCGACGCCGCAGCTTCCGTTTTATTGCCTGTAACGAGGAACAACCGCTTTATCGCACGCTGATGGCCGGTTACCGGCGACTTTGCGATCGCCGTCGCCGGGTTCGGTCTATTTCGATAACCGTTCAGGAGTTGGTTTCCACACGTGAAGCCCAGTTATTGCTGTTCGACAAATCCAAACCCAACCGTCTTGCGCCCAAGCTGGATGCCATACGTCAACGCTTCGGTCGAGATGCGGTTCAGGTTGGGCGCGCCCTGAAAGCGGGATAGCCGCGGCGGAGGGCGTCTTGTTCTTTCACCTTCATATTCACAGCTATTTTTCCATGATGTGGGGAACCGCGCCGATCGACGTTTTGGCGAAACATCTGGCCGAGCAGGGCCAGCCGGTCTTCCCGTTGACCGATCGCAACGGTATGTACGGCATGGTTCATCAGTTACGAGCATGCGAAGAGTACGGCTTGCGACCGATCATTGGTTGTGAATTGGTTACCCCCGGGCATCGCGCGCTGTGCCTTGTCAAGACGAGAACGGGTTATCGCAATTTGAACCGCATGCTCACGGACCATTACCACAATCCGGATTGGAGCCTGGACGAAGCTCTTTTAGAATCTCATCAGGGTCTGGTGATCATTACCCAAAACGAAGAGTTGCTGCAATTGCTGCACCCGGATGCGGATATCTACATCGACCTTTTTCCGGGCGCCGCGGCCAGGGCCGATGCACTACATCGCAAATACGGTGCACCGCAAGTAGTAACAAGCCATGCTTATACCATCTCCGAGCGCGCACACCGGCTCCATCTCTTGATGCGGGCGATCGGCACCAACAGTAAACTGTCGCGCCTACCGCCCGGTTCATTCGAGCCGCCGGAAAGTTGTCTCTACGATAACGATTTCATGTCGCAGCGCTTCGCGGCCTATCCCAAGGCCCTGAACGCAACCCGTGAGATTGCCGAGGCCTGTTCCTTCGCGCCGGGAATCGGCGAACCCATCTTCCCACCCTCAGAATACAGCGAAAGCTACAAAACCCTGCGCGACAAAACCTATGCCGGTCTGCATCGGCGCTACGGACGCATCACCGACACCATCCGTGAGCGCGCCGATTACGAGTTGGATATGATCCGCCGCAAGGGTTTCTCCAACTGCTTCCTGGTGATCGAGGATGTGGTTACCCGTTTCTCGCTGACCTGCGGACGCGGCAGCGCGGCGTCCAGCATTGTGTCTTACGCCTTGGGCATTACACATGTGGAACCCATCGAACACAATCTCTTCTTCGAGCGTTTCCTGAATCCGGGCCGTGTCGACCCGCCCGATATCGACGTAGATTTTGCCTGGGACGAGCGTGATCATGTTCGCGATTACCTGTGGCAGAAATACGGCCGCTCGCATATCGCCATGGTGTGTAACCAGAACCGATTCCGCCCACGCTCGGCCATCCGCGAGATTGCCAAGGTCTACGGTTTGGGTGAAAAGGAAATGACAGAGATGAAACGCGCCCTTTACAAAGCGCGTAAGGGCGGCGATCCGCCTCGTTTGGCAGAGCCCTGGCCGGAAATCCTCAAGCTGGCCAAACGCATCGAAGACTATCCGCGCCAGATCAGCGTGCATTGCGGCGGCGTCGTGATTACCCCGGACGATATCGCCAATCACTGTCCTCTGCGACCCATGCCGATCGGCTACGATGTGATTCCCTGGGAAAAAGACGGAGCCGAAGACTACGGTTTCGTGAAGTTGGATTTTCTGGGAAACCGCTCCCTGGCCGTAATCCGCGACACGCTTGCCTCGGTTAGAGAGAACTACGGCGTGGGCATTACTTATGAAAGCTTCAATCCGTTGGGCGATCCACAGGCGAAAATGCTGATTCAAAAGGGACAGACCATGGGCTGCTTCTACGTGGAATCACCGGCCACGCGGCAATTACTGGAGAAGACGCGCATGGGTGATTTTGAAACCCTGGTCGCCATTTCCTCGATCATTCGACCGGCGGCCAACAAGATTTCTTCCGAGTGGGTTAAGCGTCACCGTTGGATGTCCAAACCCGCTCGCAAACCCAATTGGAAGGTGATTCACCCCAAATTGGAAGAAGTACTGGTGGAAACCCACGGGTTGATGGTCTACCAGGAAGATGTCACGCGTACAGCCATGGCGGTCGCGGGCTTCGATGCGGTGATGGGCGACAAGCTGCGCAAGATTCTGAGCAAGAAAGACAAACAGAAACTATCCGACATTCAAGCCAGGTTCGTCGAAGGTTGTCGCAAAAACGGTTTAAACAACGACCAGATCAGCGAGATCTGGACCATGATGCAGTCATTTGCAGGATACTCGTTTTGCAAACCGCACTCCGCGTCCTACGCGCTGGTCAGTTTCAAGTCAGCTTTTCTCAAAGCACACTACCCCGCTGAATTCATGGCCTCGGTGATTTCCAACCAAGGCGGTTTCTATTCCACCTACGCCTATCTGTCCCACGCCAGGAGGTTGGGGCTGGAGGTGCTGGGACCGGATATCAATGACAGCCGCATCGTTTATCACGGTCGCGACGGCACCATTCGCATCGGCTTCATGCAGATCAAGGGACTGCGTCGGGAGAGCATGCGCTTGATCATGGAAGCTCGCGAAGATGGTCCCTTCCGCGACCTGGAAGATTTCCTACACCGTGTTCCGATTTCGTTGGAAGAAGCGAAGCGTCTCATCCTGGCCGGCTGTTTCGACGCCTTGGAAAGCGAAACCAACCGACCCACCTTGAATTGGCGCGCGCTTTATTGGTACGCCCTGCACCAAAACCAGGCCGAGGACCTGTTTCCCGACTACATCCGTCGCGAAGATCTGCCCACCATGGAGCCCTACAGCCGGAGCACAAGATTATTGCTGGAACAAAAACTTTTCGGCTTTTGGGTCACTGAACATCCCCTGACCCGGTACAGTGAAACCCTGAAGAACACCCGACGCATCCACGCCGTCGATCTTCCCCGGTTTCGTAACCGCACCGTGTGCCTGGCCGGATGGTTGATTACGGGTAAAACCGTGACCACTCACAAGGGTGAACCCATGAGTTTTCTGACCTTCGAGGATGAAACCGGGGTATTCGAAACGGTGCTGTTCCCGGATGTCTATCGCAAGAGGGCGCACCTGGTGGACTACGCTCGTCCCTTCCTGGTTCGCGGCGAAATTGTCTCTGACATGGGTTCACTGTCGCTAACCATCCACGATTTGGAACGACTGGACGACCCTGCCCGAAGAACCGAAGAGCTGAAAAATTTCATGAACGCCTAGTGTTTCCGAATTTTATACCCCGGTTTATCGATCGCTTTGTTTTGTAGAGACCGGATCGGCTGTCGTGGAACCGGCCTTGTCAAACCACTTCTCTAAATGGATACGCGTCCGGTTGCCTTCATGGGTGACGGCGATACGGTCCATCAGGTGCTTGATCAGGTAGTTGCCGAAACCGCGCTCGGGCAGATCCGCCGCCCTGGGCAGGGTGGCCTCAAGCAGGCTTTCGGCGGGCCAATCCTTATATCTCCGGTAATCGATGTGCGCGGTCACATGGGCCTTTTCGAAATCCAGTTCGATGCGAACCAGGTGATTCGGCTCCCAACCGAAATTATGCTCAGCGATATTGATCAGGGTTTCGTCCAGGCACAGTTCGAACTGGTAGGCAGCGCAACTGTCCATACCGGCCTGTTCGCACATGGCGCGCACCGCCACACAGGTCAAGCGGACTTGTTGCTGGGTGGTGGTGATTTCCAGGGCGATCGTCATGGGTTTGCCTTCAGGTGGACTGGTCATATTCGATGCCGATCAAGGACCAGTCGTCATTGAACAAAGACGAATCCCGCCAATCGGCCAGGTTCTGATGGATCGCGGCGATACTCTCGGCCAGTGCCTTGGATCGAACTTGTTCTACTTTATCCAACAAGCGGCCGGTGGTGTAGGGTTTTTCCTGAATATTCAGGCACTCGGTCACCCCGTCGGAATAGAGGATGATCCGATCCCCGGGCCGGAAGTCGAAGCCGTATTCCTCGAATTCAGCCTCTTCGAAAAAACCTACCGGGAAACCGCCGTCGCCGACCGGACGCACCGGTCCGTCGTGGGGAATATAGATCAGGGGAGGGTGTCCGCCCTGTACGAAACGGATACGTTGCTCTCGTTTATCGATAATGCCGTAGATGATGGTAAAGCTGAGCCAGTCATCGGTTCGCGCCTGGAACATGCGGTTCAGGCTCAGGGTAAGCTCCGTCGGGGAGTGCAGGTCCAAAAGGCCGCGGGTAGCGGCACCCGGCGCATTCGAAGGCGAGGGGGAGGGAGAGATGATATGGCTTAATGAAAACGAAAACATGGCCGCGGGAATGCCGTGACCGGCCACATCCAACAAATAGAAAGCGCACCGGTCGGCATCCAGCGGAATGAAGTTGAACATATCGCCGCTGGCAATATCGCATACACCGGACCTGGATTCAAAATGCAATCCCTCCAGGCGATGGGACCCGGGCGGCAATAAGGTCTGGTGAAAACGGGACACCGACTTCAGGCCGCGTCTCATCTCCTCGTGCGCCTCGGCCAGTTGCCGGTTGCGTTTGAGCAGTTCCTCTTCATAAGCCAGGATGCGTTCACCGTTGTGTAACTTGACGCGTAACTCGGGAAGGGTGCAGGGTTTGGTGATAAAGTCGTCCGCGCCGGCTTCCAGCGCTTCCACCATATCGTTCTTACCGTCGCGTATGGTCAACAGGATGATATAGATATAATGATTGAATTCTGCCTGACGGACACGACGACACAGCCCCAGGCCGTCCATCTCCGGCATCATCCAATCGGTAATCACCAGGTTCACCGGGTTCTTTTGTAAGCGCCGCCACCCCTCTTTCCCATCGCGGGCGATCAAGACCTCGTGCCCCAATTTTTGCAACATCAGTTTTAGTTGCGCACGTGAAAACTCGCTATCGTCAATGATGAGAACGGTGGTCATGAAGGGCTGATCCTTTCGAAAAACAGTGGAAGGCTAACGTGTCTTTATAGCATACTTACAGGTTTCAACCCAGACGATCCAAACGGCCTGGGAAACAAAGCCGGGAGACGCCTCATTGTTTGAACTGCCGCATCCTTTCCCCATTATTGCCTGGTTCGTACTTTGCCCCGGATTCCTAGCGGCTCTCAAGCTTTTCATCCTGGCCCTCGCCGCTCAACTTCCCAGGCGTTTTTCCGGTGAAGGCGGTCCGTTGCGTCGCATTGTGGTCGTCATCCCCGCCCATAACGAGTCCCTGTTGATTCAGGATACGGTCACCGGCGTCCTGGCTCAGGACTATCCAAAAGATAAGTACGCGGTGATGGTGATCGCCGATAATTGCAGCGACAACACGGCGCAACTTGCTCGGGATGCGGGCGCCCGCGTTCACAGTCGTCACGACAATCCGGGTAAGGGGCAAGCTCTGGCTGAAGCCTTCGATATCCTGATGGCTGAGGATTGGGATGCGGTTTTGGTAATGGATGCGGATACCCGCCTGGACCCGGAGGTTTTGCAAGTGGTTTCCAACCGGCTGAATCACGGCGCCGAAGCCTTGCAGTTGCACTATGGTGTGCTCAATCCGGCAGAGTCGCGCCGCACCATGGTGATGGAAATGGCGCTGGCTTCCTTCAACGGCTTGAGACCTCGCGGCAAGTGCGCCCTGGGAATGTCCGCCGGTATCTTCGGCAATGGATTCTGCCTGTCCCGAAAAACGCTGGCGCGGGTACCCTACCATGCGGGTTCCATCGTGGAAGATTTGGAATACCATCTGGAACTGGTTGCGGCGGGTGTCCGTGTGGATTTCATCGACGAGGTGCGAGTCGTCGCCCAAATGCCTGCCACGGCAGCCGATAGCGAATCGCAACGCGTCCGCTGGGAACGCGGCCGCTTGGCCATGATCCGCACCCTTGGTCCCAAGCTCCTGGCCGACACGCTGCGGGGAAAAAAGGGTTCACCGACGGCTCTGATCGATGTTTGTATGCCGCCGGTATCGGTAGTTTGCCTCAGCCTGGCCGCGGGTTTTGCGCTAGGCGATTCGGCCGTGCGTTTCGCGGCTCTAGGCGCCCTGGCCATGACGGTCTTTCATTACACCCTGGCTTCGGCGCGCTATGGCAACCTGGGCCGCATGGCCCGGGTTCTGGCCTATGTGCCCTACTATTTCATCTGGAAGACCTGGGCGGTTGTCGGCTCTTTATTGTCCCGGTCAGGCCTCGGCTGGGTGAGGACCAAACGGCATTGAGGAGGCCTTGTCATGGAAGATCCGCGAACCTTTTCCCAGCTGCATATTTCTGAGAATATCCAGGTCTACACCGCTGAGTATCGACGTATTGAGCCCGGACAAGGTTCGTCACGTTCGGATAACCCCGTATTCTCCTCGGAACGAGGTTCGACGTTCCTGTCTATGAGGGTTTTGATTCTCAAAGAAGGATTGGTCCCGAGGGACAATCCTCATTTCGGCCAAAATCTCGATCGACCCGGTTGTCCATGGACGTATTCTCTTACAGACAAGCATGAGCAATGGGGCGGAACGATGTTTCGAAATTTTTATGCACAGTTACCTGTAGGGACAACGAGTTCGAGATCCAAAATGCCGATGTCCGTCCGGGTCCATCGACCTCTTGGATAGAATATCTCGCCGGCCGGGCGGGCCACTCTTTCTCCCAAGCAAAATAACTCGATAGACGAGCGGGCCCATCCTTCTCCCATACCTAAACATCGACGGACGAGCGGGCCCGTCCTTCTTCCGCGAAAAATAACTCGCCGGACGAGCGGGCCCGTCCTTCTTCTGCACATAATAACTCGCCGGCCGAGCGGGCCGATCCTTCTCCCGCGCAAAATAAATCGAAGGCATGCAGCCTCCACTTCGAACCGCACCCTGCTGTCTTCGTCAAGTCGAAGGTTGTTAGGGCTTTGTGTTACAATGCCGGGATCTCACCGGGAGTTTTCGCCTGAATGCCTGTCCACTACATTAAATCCGAAACCGACCTGTCGCTTCTCGATACCCTGGATCGGGCGTCCGTCATCGGCGTGGATACCGAAACCACGGGCCTGGTTCCACAACAAAGCAAGATTCGGCTGATTCAACTGTGCACGGGTGAGGATACTTTTGTAGTGGACCTGTTTCGCGTGGATGCTGTCGAGCGGTTACGGCCCGTGCTTGAATCGCCTCAAATCGTCAAGGTGCTGCACAACGCCAAGTTCGATGTCAAACAACTGCTCTACCATTACAATCTGGAAATGAAAAACATCTTCTGTACCATGTTGGCCTCTAAATTATTGGCCATGGGTTTGGAGGCGCGCCACTCTCTGGCAGAGGTCGCCTGGAAATGGTTGGGCGAAAGCGTTGACAAGGCGCTGCAAACCTCCGATTGGGCCGATCAATTGACCGTGGACCAGGTACAGTATGCGGCAACAGATGCGCGGTTGGTTTATCGACTGCACGGACCCATGGATGCCGAATTGCGCAAGCATAAACTGGTCAAGGTGAGTCGTTTGGAATTCCGCACCGTGGTGCCCGTAGCCGCCATGGAGTTACGCGGTTTTTTTGTGGACCCCGAATTGCTGGCGGTGGTCACCAGGCAAATGGAAAAGCAGGCGGAGGAACTCGAGGCCGCCGTTCTCGACGAATTGGGCGGCGCCAACGATCTGCCGGGCATGAACACCCTGAATATCAATGCCCCGGAACAGGTCAAGGCCGCGCTTCTGGATCGTGGCATCGATGTTCCCGACACTAATGACAATACCCTGCGTCCCCTTGCCGCAAAGCACAGTTTTATCGATAACTTGCTGAAATATCGGCATATCTCTCGCATGTTGGGCTCTACACTACATCCCTTTCGCGACTTTATCCTTCCCGAAACGCGACGTATTCACGCCCGCTATCATCAGATTGCCTCGCCTTCCGGCCGCTTTGCCTGTTCCGATCCCAATATCCAGCAGGTCCCGCGCGAGAAGCAGGTGCGCACCTGTTTCAAACCCCAGACCGGGAACCTGTTTGTCATCGCGGATTACAGTCAAGTGGAATTGCGCGTCGCCGCCGGTCTGGCTCAGGATCAGTTGATGTTGGAGACCTATCGCAAAGGTGGAGACCTGCACAGGCTGACCGCGGCCTTGACCAAGGGCAAGCATATCGACTATGTCACGGCCTCGGAACGTCAGGCCGCCAAGGCCATTAACTTCGGCCTGATCTATGCCATGGGACCCAGGGGGTTGCAGGCATCGGCGCGGCATTCCTACGGGGTGGAAATGACCTTGGAGCAGGCCGGCAGTTTTCGCGACCGTTTCTTTCAAAATTACAAGGGTATTCGTAACTGGCAGCGGGAATTGGAGCGTAGCGGCAGGAAACGCGGCTACGTGCGCACCGCCGCGGGTCGGATTCGTTCATACAAGGGACGGGAGATTCGGGTTACCGAGATGTTCAATGTTCCCGTCCAGGGCACCGCGGCCGAGGGTTTGAAGTCCGCGTTGTGTATCTTTTGGGACAAGGTCAAGGAAATGGAAATCGACGCCGGGGTCGTGGCGATCATTCACGATGAAATCATTGTGGAAGTGCGTCATGACCAGGCCGAGCGAGCCAAAGAGATATTGGAACAATCCATGATCCAGGGCATATCCTGGCTGGTTCCCAATGTGCCCTTCGAGGCCGAGGCGCATATATCGCTCAGTTGGGCCGAAAAATGAGAAAGCTGATTCTCAGTCGTAAGGGTTTCGATTCATCGAGCGGCGGCACGGCGAATCCCATCCTACCTGACGGCCGCCTGGTGCCGTTACCCATTCCCGATGCTCAGGCTCCGGTTTGCTACGACCGGATTCAGTCCCCGGCCGGCAGTTTAGGTCCGCTGGTGGAACGGTTGACGCGTGGTAAGGTGGGACCGCTTGACGGAGCCCATCTGGACCCGGATTTGGATGCTTCGTCGTTGCCACGTTCTCGAGGATGGCGCCCGCTTTTCGGCCAGGCAGGGGCGGCTCAAGGTCACCTGAACAGTCAGGGCGTAGGTCCGGGCGACTTGTTTTTGTTTTTCGGATGGTTTCGCCAATTGGAAGAGACCGAGGACGGTTATCGCTTCTCGCGCGATGCGGCCGATCGCCATGTGATCTACGGTTGGTTTCAAATCGAAGAGGTTTGCGACCTGGCGCGATCGTTTCCCGGAAAGAACTGTTGGCAGCGGGCGCATCCCCATTGTCACGGCGAACGCGGCGCCAATAATACGCTGTACATTGCCGCCAGGCGCCTAACGCTTCCCGGCCTTGAGCACACCCTGCCGGGCGCAGGTCTTTTCTCCCATTGTCGTGACGATCTTGTTTTGACCCTGCCCGGAGGGAATCGGGCGATATGGCGACTGCCCGAGTGGTTTCATCCCGACGGCCGCGACTCGACGCTCAGTTATCACGCCAGGTTGGAACGATGGTCGCGTGATAATGATTGTGTCAGGTTGGACAGCGCGAAGCGCGGACAGGAGTTCGTATTGGATGTGGATCACTACCCCGAGGCAATCGACTGGGCGGCGAGACTGATCGGCAGAAATGTTTAGACAGGATAGACAACCCAATCTTTATCCCGAAAACCATAATCGAACAGGTCAGGGTGCAGCATTTCACCCAGGATTTCCAGAGAATCGATGATACGTGGACCGGGTCTGTTGAAATACTGGTGGCCATCGACGACATAAACCCGCTTGTTCTTGACCGCCCGCAAGTTCTGCCAGCCGGGTTTTTCAGTAAGCAGACGTGTTTCGGAAACCGCGCGCCCCAGATCGAAGCCACAGGGCTTGACCAGTATTATTTCGGGATCGGCCCTCACCACCTCGGTCCAGTTGATCCAGGGCGAGTGGACTCCGACCTCGCCGAAGATACAACGCCCCCCGGCCATGGCAACCATTTCGGGAACCCAGTTCCCGGAGGCCATCAGGGGGTCCAACCATTCCAGGCAGGCGACGGTAGGTTGTTTTTCCGCTTCATGAGCGCGGGCTTCCACCTCACGCTGTCGAACCAGAAGAGGGGTCAGCACATTTTCGGCGCGACGGGCCTCACCCAAGCACTCAGCGACACGTTGGATATCGGAATAGATGTCCGCCAACTTGGACGGGGCAAGGGATATGATGCACGGCGAAGTTGTCAAAAATCGGGCCGCGGCATCTTCCACATCCTTGCGACTGACCGAGCAAACATCGCACTGATCTTGAGTAACGATATGGGTGGGGGCCAGTTCGGCAAGCACATCCGTTTTCACCGAGTACACGGCCAGGGCGTTTCGCAACAAATCGGCCAGGGAATCGTGAATTTGCCGGCTGCTGCCGGATTTGATGCCGGCCAGGGTGCAGACAGGCAGATCCCCAACCGATGAGGGGTAGTCGCACTCGTGACTGACGCCGACAAGGTGCTCGCGGAAGCCCAGAAGACAAATGATTTCAGTGGCTGCCGGCAGAAGTGAAAGAATGCGTGGGTTGTTCATGGTTCCCTCCCGGCTATTACAATCTATTCTACAACCAGATGAAACGATCGAAAACCATAATACCTACTTCATGTCTTCGCTACAGTCAGACTTATCGCGGAACCTACTTTTTAACTAAAATGATGCTAGAATGATAGAAACAGCGGCCTTGTCGTAAGACATCGAAGAAAGGCGGAGCCCGGCCGATTATGGGGGAAAGCATATGTGGAATTGGCTTTTCGGTAAGAAATCGAAGAAGAAAAAACCTTCGAAACCGCAAGCCAAAAACAAGTCAGGCCAAGGCTTACGTACCCAAACGGGCAACCGTAAAAAGGCCATGAGCCCTCCTTCCGGCAGGACATTGCAAACTGTGGATAAACCCTTTCCCAAGCGTGAAGATCCACGTGAGTTGATGGAAAAGATGGGTGGTGCGGAAGAGCTCGCAAAGGTCATTCGCACGCTGTTGGCAGAAGACAAAGAAGGTCGGCGTTGATTGCCGCAAATCACAACCCATAGATCGAAAAAAGATTCTATTCGCGAAGAATTAATTTGTGTATTGGTTGTGCAAGTGCTATAATGACTCTCCGAGTTAGACAAGATGAGGCGCCGGGAGAGGCACCTGAAACTCGTAAAGGGGGCTTCCGTGCATCTCGAAGAGGCGTTTACATTTCTTCAGAATCACCAACCTTTGCCCGATCAGCCCGATGATGAGTTGATCCGGCAATACAAAGCCGCTACCTTGTTTTTCTACAACCATCCGGACCCTCGTTGCATTCCCCTGCTGCTTGGGGCGTCCGGTTTATTCGATGATATTACCTTGTACGATTCGCTCAGCAGTACCTTGAGCCGCTACAGTCATGAAGAAGTGGTGGTTCATCTGGCTGATGCTTGTGCTTCACCCTATCCGTCGGTACGGTTTGCTGCTGCCGATGTTGCCATGCAATATCCCGATCCCATATTGATCGAACCCCTGAGTATCCTTTTGCGGGAGGGTGTCGCCATCATACGCCTGGCCGCGGCATCCGCGCTGGAGCAAATCGGTGGGGACGAGGTAAGGGAACTTGCCAGGGTTGCAATCGTTACGGAAAAAGACCAAGACATTTACGAAGTCCTGGAAGCCATTCTGGGGCGATAAACCGCCGGCCTAAAGGGCTCGGCAGCTTCGGCGGTCGAGCCGTTTTCAATTTTTATGCACCAAACCGGGCAACCGTGCGGCTTCTACCAGGTAATGTCGATGGTGGAACTGGAAACCCCATCGCGATTCCAGAAACAAAAAAAGCCGCCCGAGGAATGAAACCCCTGGACGGCTCTTTTTCAAATCGGATTCGCCGATGAGAGCGTTTTTATGACCAGAATGCCCTTTTTGCGCCGCTTAAGTTGTGGGAACCTAACGATTCCCGGTTGGTCAAACGGCCTCATCACCCGATTCATACATACAGGCGTCAGAAGGCGACCAAAGCTATCAAAATTTTTCCTTTTTTTTCACAAGCAAAGATAAAGACTTTCTTTTGTAGTACTTATAGGAAGAAAAATTTTCGTATAGGGACTATGGAAATACCGAATCCCTACTCGCAACTGGAAAGTTCGCTTCCCCATTTCCGTCCAAAATGAGAACCAGGCGTGGTTGGTGTCACTAACTATTTTGTTTTCAGTTAAATCTAAACACATTTTCTAAAGAAATCGGAAAGGTGGTCGATACCTACAGTGAAACCCACCTGTACGAGGATAGATCATGACGGGCGGAAATATAGCGGATAACCTGGTTACTCAGAGCGAAGTCAATGAAATGTTGCGGATCCACGAGATCATCAACCCCGATGAACAGGGCTTTTCCACACCGTCTCTGCTTGACGAAATCAAAAATGCTATTTTAGATTCCGGAAAGTTGAAGCTGGAAGAGTGGAAGAGTCTGCGCGATAAAATTCGGGAGATCGAGGAATTGATCCCGCACATGGACATGATTATTCAGCTCAAGGAGCAACAGGAACGACGCAACCGGATTATGGGCACCCACTAAAGAAACTGGTAACCTCCAAACGGTTCCTACCCCCCGCCTTCGCGCGGTAGAGGGCCTTGTCGGCTTCTTCGATAAGGTTTTGGGGTTGATTGCTCCGGTCGGGAACCATGCAGGCCATACCCAGTGAGACCGTTATTCGGTCCTCGCAATCACTGGCCATATGGGGTATCCCCAGTTCGAGAACTGCCTGTCGAAAAGATTCCGCGGCGTTGCGGGCCTCCGCGGGTTCCGTGTTGGGCAATACAACGGTGAACTCCTCGCCGCCGTAACGAGCGGTCAGGTCGGTTGAGCGCCGAAACTGGTCCATCATCAGTTTTCCGATAGCAACCAGGCACTGGTCCCCGGCCTGGTGTCCGTAGGTGTCGTTATAACGTTTGAAGAAATCGACATCGATCATGATCAGACTGACCGGATTGCCGTGGCGACGTTGTCGGTTCCATTCCGATTCCAGAGTTTCATCCAGGTAGCGGCGGTTGTGGATACCGGTCAGGCCGTCGCGGTTGGACAGGTCACGGAGTTGCGCCTCTATCTTTTTCCGCGTGGTAATATCGCGGGCAACGCCGACCATGTATTGATTTGCGCCGCGGGTGATGGTACGGATGGTGACTTCTACCGGATAGGTGATTTCATCCTTGCGCATAATCTCGCCCTCGTGCGTCCAGTGATCGTATTTACGGGCTTTGCTCTGCAGGTCGTTCCAGGCACTGGGTTTTTGGAAGCCCACCAGAAAGTCGCGAACCGTAACCTGCTTGAGTTGCTCGGACGTATATCCCAGGTTTCGCCAGGCTGAGTCGTTGAAGTCCAACAACATGCCGGTATCGGGATCGGCGATGAAGAGGATATCCACGGTCTGGTTGATCAAATCGCGGAACAGGTGCACATTGGCCTCGGCCCGCTGACGTTCCTCTCTTTCCCGCTCAACCTGTTTCTTCAGCCGGGCTTCTTCCAGGGCGCGGTCGATGGAGTTGCACAGCTTTTCGGTGGAGAACCTGCCCTTGATCAGGAAATCCCGAGCGCCCGCCTTGATGGTGGCCACGGCATGGTCCTCGTCGCCCTCCGCGGATAATACGATAACTGGAATCTGGTCGCCGCGCGGTTGGCTTCTCAGCTTTTCCAGGAATGCCGGACAGTCCATATCCGGTAGATGGTATTCCATGAGAATCAAGGTAATCACTTGATTTTCACAGAAGTACAAGCCGTCTCCCCCGCTTTCAACTTCCAGGATCTTTGCACGGGGGCCGCAGTGCCCTCCCAGTAATTTGGCATTGACCTTTCGGCTGACTCGATTACCGTCGATGACCATCACGGCTGTACCCGAGGGTTCCATAACCCCTCCTTCTCCATGAAACTGCCGACACGGGGAACTTCTGCCTGCATCGGTAACCGGCTCGTCGGATCAAGATCCTGACCCTTTATGATGACACTTGATCCCACGTGAAAACAATACCGGGTTGGAAAATGTCCATGCATTAGGGCACGTTTCCTCGTACAATGCCGAAAGCCCTCGCGGGCCTACTTCCATATCATCGATAGGAGATCGCAATGAAGGTGAAAACCAAATTGAAAACCGGTTTCGACCTGGAAGATTACGCCGGAACCTATTAAGGTCGTGTAGGGGCGGAGCGATCGATCGCCCCGCCCAATCGTTCAATCTTCAATGACCAGAACCAGGTCGCCGGGGTCGGCATGTTGACCGATACTCAATGGAATGCGAGTAACCTTGCCGGATTTGGGAGCGTGGATCACGTTCAGCATCTTCATACTCTCGCTGGCCGCGACCTTGTCACCCTCGTTGACCCGCGCGCCTTTTTCCACGTAAAGTTCGGCCAGTATACCGGACATGGGCGCCGGCACATGACCGGGCTTATCGGGGTCGGCCTTCTCGTTGACGGCGGCATCGATGCCGGAGCAGGTATCCTGAATAGCAATGGTTCGGCGCCGACCGTTGAGTTCAAAGAAGACATCGCGGGTCCCGTCTTCATGTAATTCGCCGATGGCCGACAGCTTGACGATCAGGGTCTTGCCTTCCTCGATGGTGATGGCGCGCTCGTCGCCCTTCTCCAGCCCGTAGAAAAAGGTGGGCGTATCCAAAACTGAAAGATCGCCGAAGCGCTCCAAGAAACGGGCGTACTCCAGAAAGACCTTGGGATAAAGGGAATAGGCGGAAAGTTCCTCATCACGAACGGGCCGACCCAGTTTTGCCTCCAACTCCGCCTTTGCCTCGGTGAAGTTGTAGGGCGGCAGCGCAGCGCCCGGCCGGGTAGTGACCGGTTCCTCCTCGCCCAGGATCGCTTTCTGTAAATCCCGCGGCCAGGGCACATCCGACTGACCCATCATGCCTTTGATCAGGTTGACGAAGGAATCCGGGAATGCCAACTCCTGCCCGCGCTTCAAGACATCCTCGGGCGTCAGGTTGTTCTGGACCATGAACAGGGCCATATCGCCCACCGCCTTCGAAGACGGGGTGACCTTGACGATGCCGCCCAGCATATCGTTGACGGTGCGGTAGGCGGTTTTTACATCGTTCCAGCGATCACCCAGGCCCACCGCCACGGCTTGCGGACGCAGGTTGGAGTATTGGCCTCCGGGGATCTCGTGACGGTAGACATCGGCTGTGCCGGCTTTCAGACCGTGTTCGAAGGGGGCGTAGGCCTCACGAGCCGATTCCCAGTAGTCAACCAGCTTTTGCAGGGCAACCGGGTCCATGCCTGAATCGCGATCGCTGCCTTCAAGCGCCGTCACCAGGGCGTTGAGCGATGGCTGCGAGGTAGTTCCGGACATGGAACTCAGCGCAGCGTCTACCACGTCCACGCCGGCATCGATTGCCGCCAGTAAGGTAGCGACACCATTGCCCGAGGTGTCGTGGGTATGCAGGTGCACGGGTATTTGCAGTTTGTCTTTCAATTCGCCGATCAGCACACGGGCCGCGTGCGGTTTCAGCAGGCCCGCCATGTCCTTGACGGCCAGGATGTGGGCGCCGGCTTTTTCTAAGGCAAGGGCGCGGTCCACATAATAGGCAAGGGTGAAGCGCGTGTGGCGGTTATCGGAGACATCGCCGCTGTAACACACGGCTGTCTCGGCAATTTTGCCCGTGGCGGCAACCATCTCCAGGCAAGGCAGGATCGCCTCCACCTGGTTCAGGCAGTCGAATATTCGGAAGACGTCCACCCCGGCCGCGGCGGCCAGGTCGATGAATTTTTCAACCACGTTGTCCGGATAATTGGTGTAACCCACGGCATTTCCGGCACGCAGCAACATCTGGAAGAGAGTACCCGGCATATGTTTACGCATGTTGCGCAGGCGTTCCCAGGGGTCCTCATGCAGGAAGCGCATGGCCACATCGAAAGTGGCGCCGCCCCACATTTCCAGCGAAAACAATTGGGGCGCCAGGTGAGCGGTCGCCCCGGCGATATTGAACATGTCGTGCGAGCGTACGCGGGTGGCCAGCAGGGATTGGTGGGCGTCGCGGAAGGTAGTGTCGGTAAGCAACACCTCTTTACGGCCGTGGAGCCATTTAGCCAGACCTTCAGGCCCTTTCTCGGTGAAAACCCGAAAGGCGGGTGAGGCCGGCGGCGCCTGTTTGGGGATTCCCGGAATGGGCGGCGATGAGAGATGCTTGGGTTTCAATTCCTCGGCGATGCCCTCGCAACCGTTCACGGCCAGACCACCCAGGTAACGCAACAGCTTGTTGGCGCGATTCAGGCGGGGTCTGAATTCCATCAGTTCCGGGTGATCGTCGATAAAACGCGTATCGCAATCCCCGTCCAGAAAGCGCTGGTGGGTGACCACGTTCTCCAGGAAGGGCAGGTTGGTCATGACGCCCCGGATACGGAACTCGCGTATGGCGCGAAGGGCCTTGGTAGCGGCCAGATCGAAGTGCAGGTTCCAGGCGCAGACCTTGATCAATAAGGAATCGTAGTGGGGCGAGATCACCGATCCCTCGAAGCCGGAACCGGCATCCAGGCGGATGCCGAACCCTTCACCGGCCCGAAACGCGGTCAGCTTACCGGTATCGGGTGCGAACTGGTTAGCCGGGTCCTCGGTAGTCACCCTCAGTTGGATGGCGTACCCGCTCTTCTTGACATTCTGTTGCGAGGCGATGCGGATATGCTCGTGCTCCAGGGGATAGCCCTCGGCCACGCGAATTTGAGCCTGCACCAGGTCGCGCCCGGTGATGATTTCGGTGATGGTGTGCTCCACCTGGATACGTGGATTGACCTCGATAAAGTAGTGGCGGCCCTTGCGGTCGATAAGGAATTCAACGGTGCCGGCGTTCACATAATCGACCTCGCGGCAAATGGCCAGGGCGTCGCGATACAGTTTATCTTTGATACTGGGGATCAACTTGCGGGCGGGGGCAACTTCGACTACCTTTTGATATCGGCGCTGGATGGAGCAATCACGCTCGAACAAATGCACCATGTGACCGTAACGATCGGCCAGAACCTGTATTTCGATATGCCGGGGTCGATCCAGATAGCGCTCGATAAAAACCTTGGGGTCGCCGAAACTGGCCTGTGCCTCGGCGCGGGAGCGGTTGAGAGCGTCCAACAACTGATCGCGGTCGCGGACGATGGTCATGCCGCGGCCTCCGCCCCCCATGGCTGCCTTGATGATCAAGGGAAAGCCATATTGATCGGCAAAATCCAGGGCCTCGGTGTCTTTCCCCACTGCTTCACGCGTCCCGGGAATGGTGGGAACGCGGGCCTTGTCGGCAATAGCCCGGGCGGCAACCTTATTACCCAAGGCGTCCAACACGGCGGGCGGGGGGCCGATAAAGCAAACACCGGCCGCCTCGCAGGCGCGGGCCATATCGGCGTTTTCCGACAGAAACCCGTAACCGGGATGGATGGCGTCGACTTCCTTGTCCACGGCCAGGGCCACGATCTCATCGATGCCCAAATACGCGGCCACGGGTTCCTTGCCCCGACCCACCTGGTAGGCTTCGTCGGCCTTGTAGCGGTGTAGGCTGAGACGGTCTTCTTGTGAATAAATCGCGACGGTTTGAATGCCCAGTTCAGTACAGGCGCGAAAGATGCGAATGGCGATTTCGCCCCGGTTGGCCACGAGGATCTTCTTGAAAGGCTTGATCGTCGGCGTCGTAGTCATGGCGGCACCCTCCCACAGGTGTTTCTCATGAAGTGGAAAAGGGCATTCTAGCACAAGGACGAAACAAATGAAGTTGCGAAGATTCGTGTAGTTGGTAAGGTATGACTTCAGCAAGCGTTCATTTTCAATCGGTCTTCGACAAAGGAGGGCAGCGACCTGGAAAAGACTTGAGAGATCGAGAACTGCCAGGTCGATTGGTAGAAGACTTGTGATAAGAACTGATAGTTCATTTCGATGTTTGGGAAGTAATAATTCTTATTTTTTCTTTGTCCCACTTCATCAATACATGCTCTCGAAACCACCATGGTTCTAATTTGTAATAATTTTCTATTTGAATATCCAAGAAGCCGTTAGGGTTAACCTCAGCAAATGATGTCAGCTCATTTGTGTTATCGAAAAAGTAGGTCCGCCGACAAAGCTTCGCCATTTCACAAAGTTGATTCAGGCTTTTTTTATATCGACTTAGAACCTTTTCTTTGGGGACAGGATGTCCACCTGAAATAACTCTTTCCGCAACTCGTTCGAGGTTGACATCAGAATCGTTTGTACAGATGTAGTATAGATAGGTTTTGTATCCCAAGCCGTTGGCTTCGCGGATGAAGTCCAAGTGGCTGGGGTGGCTCATGACAGATTCGTAACTAAGGGATACACCATCAAGGAGCCACATACGCCTAAGTCCCGTTGACACCTCTTGAGCAAGGCGAGAGCGTTTCAAGGGATCAGAAACGGACTTCAAAACCTGGTCGATATCATCAGGATTGATGTACTGCCCGAGAGGAACCTTATATTCTTTTCTCAACTGATCGGTCAGAGTTGTTTTACCAGAGCCATTTGGTCCGGCGATCAACCTCAGCCTTGGCATAAATCTTCTTCAATGGTAGGAAATGCTTTATGTTCTTTCTTAATGATTTTCACTATCCCATCAGCATTTAGTTGGTATGTAATTCCTTTTTTTGCATAAGTAACAACCGCACCATTTTCGAGTGCCCTTTTCCGGGCATTCCTGGAGGCTATTCGACCTAGTCTATTTAAAGTTTCAAGATTATCCAAAGGGTCCTTTCTTTGCCTTAGCCTAACACGTTTTATCTTCGCTTTGCCGTGTGACATGGCGGCCTCCAACTTATCTTCATACTATAACTATTTTAATTCCATACGACTATAAAATCAAGGTAATTGCCTCAAAGCCCATGGAAAACCCGTTACACCACATCCAATCG